>ERZ761609.362-NODE-362-length-55370-cov-19.351803_pt1 | contig 55370 bp, 47 predicted proteins | sample MGYA00511163_ERZ761609 | MGnify/ENA primary metagenome ERZ761609 (study PRJEB28899, sample SAMN02445070) | bioreactor sludge metagenome | biome: EBPR sludge | place: Australia: Brisbane, Thorneside Wastewater Treatment Plant | collected 2011-12-16 ... | reverse complement strand
CGGTGGCCTCGTTTTCGAGCGTCGGATCGGCCTCATTTTCGAGCGTTGCCGACACGAGGCCAACATGGACACCGCGGACCCTATCGAGCTCCCTCGCCGGCCAGGCCCAGCGCCAGAGGTCGTGGGCCCAGCTCCGCACGCTCAACGGTCACAGATCGCTCCTGTCATGGTGCAAGAGGAGCTTTGGTCACGAATGCGGGCATTGCCGTACGTCTACATGGCGCCCACCCTCGTGTCCGTCTCGCACGCCCGTGCGCTTCACCTGCCCCACGGCATCGGCTCGGCCGCGACCGAACGGTTCCAAGGCGGCCGCGAGTTCGCACACCTACATCCCCACCACGATGGAAGCCTGCATCTTTCACTTCCCGCTTGGGCCAGGGAGGCCGCGGTTCGCAGTGGCTGGGGGGTGCCCCATCCCGTTCAGGATGCCTTCCTCGTATTCGGCCCGCGGGATCGAGTCGAGCTCGACGTGGCTTGGCTGCTGGTTCGGCTCAGCCATGCGTGGGCGATGGGCGAGATAGACGAAACCAGCTGACCACCGCTTGATCCTTGCCGATCGGGGTCATTCACGAAGTTCGTCACCGAAGTGCACGCTGCGCGAGAAGCCCTGGGCCGCGAACCTGAGCTTGGCGTGATGTTGTAGTTCGGCGACGAGCGCTGCCACGGTCCCTTCTGCAGAACCACGAAGAGGGTTGTGTCGTCTGATGCTTCTGACCCCCTGTGAACGAAACGTTCCAGTCGTCCGCCTCACGGGTTGGGAACCACGACCGGCACCTTCGCTGTGAACATGGATGTGCCTGTGGCTGCGGCTCAAGCAGACTTCGGCCGCCGGTATACTCCTTCGGGGTGTCAGCTCAGCCCATGCTCGGCGGTCGTCCTCAGAGCGCCCTAGCCAGCGCGTCCCCGAGTCCTCCGCGACCGCGTGCAGACGGCTCTAGACCCCGCGCGCGTCGAGGACCGAGCTTCTCCGCCATCAACGCCGTGCTACGGGACTTGAACAGCTATTGAACAGCATTTACGGATCACGTAGAAGTCGGACGAAAATCGCCGCTGGATGCTGCTGCTTGACCGATGTCTCTCGTCAACGGTTACCGAAGCCATCCACTTGCACACCGACAGGGAGCCGCCGTCGTGGCAACGCAAACGCACAAGTCTCGGGTGACCGTACTCGGGTTGGGCCAAATGGGGACAGCTGTCGCTCGCGCCCTCACCGATGCGGGTCATGACATAACGGTGTGGAATCGAACCTCGTCCAAGACTGATGCGTTCCTTAGCTCCGCCAAGGTTGCTGCCTCCGCTGCGTCGGCCTGCCGGGCCTCGGACGTCGTCATCTCCGTGCTGAGCAGCTACGCGGTTACCGACGAGCTCCTGCAGACCCCCGACGCGATGAATGCCTTGCGCGGAAAGGCGCTGATTCAGATGAGCACGGGTACTCCAGACGATGTCCGCGCCACCGCGTCGTGGGCGGCGCGATCTGACGTCGAGTACCTCGATGCAAAGATCGTTGCGTATCCGAACTCCATCGGAACCGAGCACTCCACGATTCTCTACTCCGGCGCTCCTGCGACGTTCGAACGGTGGAAGGACGCGCTCGCGCCGCTCGGTGTGAGCGCGTTGGTTGGCGAGGGCGTGACTGATGCGGCGACCCTCGACCTCGCATGGCTCGGTTTCTGGTATGGCGCATCAGCCGCTTTCCAGCAGTCGTTGGCATTGTGCAAGGCGGAGCAGTTGCCCGTAGACACGCTGACGTCGCAACTACGGTGGATGGTCGACTTCATTGAGCTCACAGCTCGCGATGCGGCGGCCAGGGTGGAGAACGACGATTTCAGCGGGGCCGATTGCACCCTCGAGGTACACCGGGGCGCCCTTGAGAACGTGGTTCGAGCGAGCAAGAACGTGGGGATGGACGACAGGCTGCCAGCTTCTGTGGTCGGGTTGTTCGACCGTGCCATTGCCCTCGGATACGGCAACGACGAGTTGCCGGCGCTATACCACGCTGTGACTCAAGCGGCCCAGGATCCGAAGTAGCACGCGCGATCGGGGTCTCGAAGCAGGTGCCATGGCGCTCTCGGCGGATACCAGATGCGCCACCTCGGCGCTTGTCGCGGTCGCACCAAACCAAGCCTGTTCATCAAGGTAATGCCGTACTGCGCGATGTGTGCTCACCGGATCTCCTGGTTGCATCCGACCAAGGCGGGCACCGAATGATGCAGCCGGCCGACGTCACTCAAGAACCAGGCCGCGCCGACTTCATGTCGGCGCGGCCCAAACCTCAAGGGATTGATCCGCATCGGCCCTCGCTTGCATGAGGGTCGACTTTTGCGAAGCGGGGTGTCCAAACGTCGCGAGAACCCCGTGATGACCGACTGGCCCCCACACCACTCGCGAACAGGACCGTCTGATGCCGACGTAGGAGCGTCTTCGCCCATCAGGGCCCGGCGACGCGATTGCCGCAGACCAACAACTGGAATGCCCCCGGACGACAGCTTCAGCGGCTCAGCGCGCTCAATGATGTCGAACACCCCAACACTGGGCCCTGCAGCAGCACTCCGTTGTCTGGACGAGTGCTCAGCAGAGCCCGTCTACCGATCGGTCAGGTCTTGACCGATCACACCCGAAGTTACGTCGCTGAGGTCAGCCAGGTCAGCCGCTTCTCCGAGTGCCTTCCGAGCTGCCTCGACGATCTGCTGGTACCCAGTACAGCGACACAGATTGCCCGAGATCGCCTCGCGAATCTCGTCATCGTTGAGGCGACGTGCCTCGTTGTAAATTGGCAATAGAGTCATCAACATGCCAGGCGTGCAAAAGCCGCACTGGAGGCCATGGCAGGCACTAAATGCGTCCTGAAGTCCGTGCATCTTCTCGTCGCAGGCAAGTCCTTCGACAGTGGTCAACCGCCGCGTGTCGCATTGCACCGCAAGCATGGTGCAGGAGCGCACTGGCTCGCCATCAAGGAGCACGGTACAACTTCCACAAACGCCATGCTCGCAACCCACATTGGTTCCGGTCAGCCCGAGCTCGTGGCGCAAGAAGTCCGAGAGGAGCATCCGAGGCTCGACATCACGCTCGTAGCCTTCACCGTTGACCGTCACACGAGTCTTCATGCGGACCTCCTACTGGTTCCGGCGTGGTCAAGATCGAACGCCATACGTAGCGCGCGACGAAGCGATTCCCCGACGACCGCGCGTCGGTACTCCTTCGTCCCATGGACATTGCTTTCAGGGGCTAGGTGTCGTTCTGCGCGGGCAACCGCGTCCGACACGGCCGACTCGTCGACTACGCGGTTAAGCAGGGCCTCATCGAGTCCCTTAGCTGCGGTCGGACCGGGGCCCGCCGCGATGAGGCCCGCGCGCACTCGCGTGCAGCGTCCCTGTTCGTCCACGCGGGCGCTGACCGCTGCCCCGCCGATGGCGTAGTCACCCTTGCGTCGCGCGAACTCAGAGAATCCCCACCTGGTTGAATCGTCGTGGGCGGGAACCTCCACACCTGTCAGGAGCTCACCATGGTTGAGGGCAGTCTGGAAGTGGGAACCGAAGAATTCCTGGCACGGGATGCGTCGCTCTCCATGGCGAGACCGGGCCACCATCGTGGCTTGAGTCGCGAGGAGAGCAGCCGGGAACTCGGCGGCGCTGTCGCTATGGACGACGGCTCCACCAAACGTCCCCCGATTGCGAACTTGTGAGTGCGCGACCCAACCTGCAGCCTCTGACAGCAGCGGCGCGTCCTGGTTGACGATGGGCAACGTGAGAATCTCCGCGTGTCGAGTGAGCGCGCCGACGTACAACACGTCGCCCGCTCGACGGACGTCGCGCAGTTCGGAAAGTTGGGAGATGTCGACCAACAGGGTCGGACTGGCGAATCGCAGGCTCAACAGCGGAATGAGGCTCTGCCCGCCTGCAATGAACTTTGCATCTCCATCACTGCTGACGAGATCAATGGCATGGTCCACTGAGGTGGCGACTACGTACTCGAATGGCGGAGGCTTCACGGGCATCCCTCTCGTGGAACATCAACTGGTCCCCAACGCTGGCGCGTCCAAGTACGACGCCTTGTGCCGGCTGTCCGAGCAGTTTGTCCGTAGTGACGTACCAAGCCCACTACGCAGTCAGGAAAAGGTCGGCGCCTGCTTGGTCAACACCTGACAAGAGTCGTCAGCCATCGACCTACGGAGCAACGGCGTCGGGGTCTGGCCCTAGGCCCGAGTCCTCGTGCACCCCAAGGTCGCGCAGGTCCGCACTGGAAACCTGACCCAGGACGTCAGCGAGGCGTAAAGCTACGGCCAACTCGTCGCGTCGAGCGCCGATCGTCACCCCAAGGCGGGTCTCAATCGAACGGAGGCGGTAGGCAACCGTGCGCTCATGGACGTGGATGGCCTGTGCTGTGGAGGCCGCATTCTGTCCGCACCGGAAATACGCGCGCAGGGTAGACTTGAGCAATTCTCCGCGCGGGTCTTCCTCGTCATGAAGCGGGCCCAATTCACGCGCAACGAAGTCCTGGACGGCTTGGCGGTCCTTGAGCATCAGTGCTTCGAGCGCAACATCGCCGTAGTTGACCACCCCCGCGCCCCGCAACCTGCCGACTCGATAAGCCTGCCACGCCTGACGGTGACTCAACCGGAAGCCCTCGACTCCACGTGCCACCTCGCCCAAAGCAAGATGGGTTTCGCGCATCGCACGTACGGCCTCCGGCCGCTCCTCCAGGACCCGCTTCAAGGCGGACGAACCCAGCCAGCCCAAATGGGTCCCAGAGGTACCGCTCACGGTCAGATGCTTCGCGTCCAGGCTGACAGCTAGCGCGCGGATGTTGGCTTCGGGCGAACGTCCCCACGCGACTACCGCCAGGTGTTCTGCTCGGAGGCTGTAGCCGAGCTGCTGAACGTCGGCCGGCATGCCGCGAAGAATGTCGCTGACCACTGCGCGCCGCTTTCTGTCCTGGCTCCTGAAGAAGTAGGCGTTGTGCTCCGTCTGATAGGCGGCGATGACGGCTTCGGTCACTTTGTTGTTCCAGCTGTACTGGTAATCTGATGCCTGCCTGAGGACGGCCATTCGCCTATCGTCCCTGTCGACCACCCGTAGGGTCTCCTCGAGGATGACGTCCCACAGAATTGATTGGCCCACCCGATAGGTGCGCAGCAAGGAATGCAAGTCAATTCCAGCCTGGGCGGCTATACGGGCTTCCTGGAGTGCAGCGTCGGAGGGACGATCGGGTGGCCGCCGCCCGCCAGCCAAGCCGTCGACAATGCTCGTGAGCGCTGAGAGGACGCTGGAGCGCTCGGCTTCGTTGTATACCGGGTCGTCCTTCTCGTAGATCTCAGGGACCTCTTGTGCAGAAGTTCTCTCGATCGCCCCGACCAGCTCAGGGATACGAGCGCGGACCGCGTTCGCCACGACCTGCAGGTCGGTCTCGATCGTCATGAAGCAATCCTAGGCCCGCCCTCGACACGCGTCCCGAGGCAGCGAAACCAACCGCTGAGCGCGGACCTGCTCAAGGCGCAACGACAGCGTCTAGGACCACGTCCGCCCACGACTCGTCGTACGCTTCGAAGCGAGGGAACCCTTCACCCGGCCGGGCCGTCCAGTGATAACGGACCCCAGGGTTGTGTTCACCGTAGCGATCCTTAACGAAGATGTGAGGGCTGCCCTGCACCGGCAGCGCCGCCGCCGTGTGCCAGTGAGTAAAGACCTCCGCGTAACCCCGGCCCTGTTCAAGAGCCGATTCGAGTGCGGGCAAGTACAGCGAGGGACACCCCTCCGCAGCCGCAAGGATTTCGGAGTGCACGCCGATCGGTCGGCTGTGTATATAGAACGCCTGACGCAGGGCATGGTCCAGTTCATCACTAGCGCGTAGGCCACCGACGCTGAGAGCCTTCGCGGCCTGGACGGCAGCCATGGCTGGCATCGTGGAGACAACGTATTGCCAGTCGGGAGCCACCCAAGGCTGCCAACCTAGAGCCGGAACCAGTCCGGCGATAGCAGTCACCTCGACGTCGATAATCCCCTTCGGCGTGCCGCGCTTGTTGAAGAGCTCCAGTGGAAACGCGCGGTGGTCAATGAGAATGTCGATGTCACGGTGTAGCACCCGAGAACGCAAGGTGTGCAGGGCAAGGCTTGCCCAAGGACAACCGATGTCCGACCAGACAGTGATGACCCCATCGGTCGTGTTGACCAGCGCCGGGTCTTGGAAGGGGTCTCCCGGGTGATCGGCAGAACCATCGGTTTCAGCCGTCACCATCAGGTCGTCCGTCGGCGATACAGCACGGTGGCCAGCGCAACCCCGGCGATGAGTGCAACGCCGTTGACGTAGTCGTTCACGTAGGGGTCGACGCCGGCCAGGCTCAGTCCGTTGTTGAGTACGGCGAGGAAGTAGACAGCGATGATCGTTCCCCACACGTTGAAGCGGCCTGGTCGCACCGATGCGGCGCTGAGGAAGGCAGCCGCGAAGGCTGGGAGCGTGAACGTCACTCCGACGTTCGGGGAGGCCCCACCTGCACGCGACACATAGAGGAGACCTCCCAGCCCGCAAAGGAGGCCTGCGGCGGCGAAGGTCGTCGCGCGGAGCGCGTCGGTGCGGAGGCCGACGAGCTTCGCGGCTTCCAAGTTCGACCCCACAGCGTAAATCTGACGGCCCAAAGAGGTGTGGTTGAGCACGAAGTATGTGATCGCTGCAATTACGAGGAGGGTGACGAAAATGACGGGCACGCCGGCGACTAGTCCCGTTCCGAAGTTGGTCAGAGACTGTGGAATGTTGCTCGCGGGTGCGAGTCCCCCAGTGCGCTGGAGGATGATGCCGCCCAAGATCGTAGACATACCCAGGGTCGCGATGACTCCATTGACATGGAGGCGAGTGACGATCAGAGCGTTGACTGCACCGATAGCAAGCCCGATGGTCAGCGCGAGAACTACCGCTGCCAGCACGTTGCCTTCGGAAGAGACGTATTCCGCGACCATGATGGCCGTAAGGCCGGCGATGTTGCCAACGGAGAGGTCAAACTCCTGGCAGAGAAGTGGGAGTAGCAGCCCTAGAGAGATCACGCCGATGACAGCCTGACTCGCGAGCAAGATGCGCAGGTTTGCCACGGTCGGGAAGGTGGATGACGTCTCTGACCAGAAGCAGAAGAACAGGGCGATGACTGCCAGAAGGACCAAGAGGGCGTAGGCCTCGAAGAAATCAACGACGCGTGCCTTGCCTGTGCGGGCTCGGGCGGCCTTGCGCTTCTGCTCCGCCTCGGCTGCGCCGCCGGCGAAGGGCGCCGCCGCGTCCGGGGACGCGACAGGCCCGTTGGTGGTCTCCTGTGTGTCACTCATAGTGCCTTCTCCTGTGCGTACACGATGTCGTTGAGGATGTCCTCGGTCAGTGGCCCGTCGACGCTATCGACGATCTCGCCGCCGCTGATGACCACGGCCCGTTGAGCCAGCGCTGCGAGCTCCCCGAAATCTGAAGAGACCACCAGTACGGCCGTGCCGGCAGCCGCTGCTGTCCGGACCAGTTCGTGGATCTCGTTCCGAGCGCCGATGTCGACGCCCTGCGTCGGCTCGTCGAGCAGCAGTACGTCCGGGCGGCGTTGAAGCCATCTCGCCAGGATCACCTTCTGCTGGTTCCCCCCTGACAGGGCTGTCAGCGGAGCGCTGGTGCTTGGAGCGCGGACCCTAAATTCCTGAATCAGCCGCTTGGCCGCCTTGCGTTCCCGTGAGGGACGGATCCATCCCGCCCGGGAGTGCTCGCTGAGGGAAGTGATCGACAGGTTCTCCGCGATGCTGAGTTCCGGCAGCGCTGCTTCGCGCAAGCGGTTCTCCGGGACGAACGCCACACCCTGCTTCATCGCAGTTCGCATGTCCGAGGACGGCACTGTGCCCGATCCCACGGTGACGTCGAAGTCATCTCGGGGAGCAGCCCCGAAGATCTGCTTCAGCATGCGCGAGCGACCCGATCCGAGAAGGCCTGCGAGACCAACGATCTCACCGGCCCGCACCAGTAGCGTCTCGTCGTGGAGACCGGTCGGGGTGCGACGACTCAACGTGAGCGCCGCCTCTTGGGCATCTACACCGTGGCGAAGCGGGCTCGCAACGGCGTCGCGCCGCGCACCTCCTACCGGGGGTGACGACATCGATCCGGTGATGCCGGCCACCAAGGTGTCATGGCTGATCTCTGCGCCTGTGAGGCGCGAGGCGACGCTGCCATTTCGGAGCACCGTCACCTCGTCGGTGATGGCTGTGACCTCTTCGAGCCGGTGGGAGATGTAGATGATCGTCTGGCCGGCGGCAGCGTAACTTCGAAGGGCCGTGAGGAGAACGTCGACCTCGTGCTTCGGCAGACTGGCCGTCGGCTCATCGAGGACCAACACGCCGCGCTCGTCGGTGTCATCTTGGTCTTGGAGCGCTCGAGCGATTGCGACCATCATCTGGGCGGCCGGGGACAGACGGGCCAGATGAGTGTCGGCGGCGACGTCAATCTCGAATCGGTCGAGGACCTTCCTTGCCCGCGCCTTCTGTGCATTCCAGTTGATGGACTTGACGAGTGTCGACTCGAAGCCGCGACCCAGCGCGATGTTCTCCGCGACTGTTAGATCCGGGAACGTCGAGTTCTGCTGGTGCACAAAGTGAAGCCCGGATGACTTTGCCCGCGCGGGTGTTTGGGACCGCGCATCAATCCATTCGCCCTTCAGCGACAGCTTGCCCTCATCAGGGGTGACGACTCCTGCCAGCACCTTGATCAACGTGGACTTCCCGGAGCCGTTGCCGCCCATAAGGCCGTGGATGGCACCGGTCGTGACCTCCAGCGAGACCCCGTCGAGAGCGCGGGTGGCGCCATAGGTCTTGCTGACGTTCTGCACGGCGAGCGCAACATTCCTCGCCTGCTCCGCCGCGGTTGGTTCCGTTGCGGTCAATTCGTTCATCGGTACTCCTGGGGTGGCTGCTCTGCACACGGGTCCGCTGCCTGGTCCGCCGTCGGCGCTGGCGGTCTCCGGAGCTGCAAAGACGCTCAACTGTGGATCTTGCACAGCGAGTCGGACTAGTCAGTTCCGGACAATGCGAGAGCACCGTTTGACGTTATCCGGGTGTTGTCAATCACATCGACTTCGGTTCGTCGGCGGGCATCGGATGCGACCTCTGCCACAGCGTCTCGGGCGAGACCGGCACCTTGGTAGTGCGCACCCCCTCGCCGAACGCATCGTCGATGGCACCTGCCACGGCTGCGCCGACCGCAATGAGGCCGACCTCCCCCAACCCCTTGGCTCCAAAGGGGTTGTTGGGCGTAGGCGCGTCTTCTGTCATGAAGAAGTCGACATCAGGCACGTCGAGGGAGGTCGGCAGGAGGTAGTCCATGAAGGACGTTGCGAGCGGCTGACCAGATTCGTCGTAGAGGAACTCCTCATACAAGGCACCGCCGATGCCTTGCGCTGCGGCGCCGATCACTTGGCCACGGGTGGTCATCGGATTGATGGCTCGCCCAGCTTCGGTACTGGTGAGGAACCGTCTCAGGGTGTGGCCCCCGGTGGCCGGGTCGATCTCGATCTGAACGAGTGTGACGCCGTATGGATAGTTCATATGCTCATCCAGGTAAACCGCCTGCGCGCCGAGACCAGGTTCGTCATTGGCTAGCCTGGCCGACCACCCGTCCCATCGCTCAGCGATCTGCGCCAGACTCAAGCCTTCCTGCTCCAGACCGGACACCGCAAGGCGCCCATCGATCAGGATCAGGTCGTCGACATTTGCCTCAAGCATCTCGCTGGCGAGCCTCTTGGCCTTGGCAAGGGTGTCGAGAGCAGCTTGGCGCGCCGCTCCGCCAGCCAAGACCGTAGATCGACTGGACCACGAACCGACGCCTTCCGGTACGAGCTCGGTGTCGCCGTGGATGACATCGATCAGTTCCGGATCGACCTGCAGCTCCTCCGCCACGATCTGTGCCAGGACGGTCTCAATGCCCTGGCCGACAGATGACGCGCCGGTTCGAACTCGGATCCGTCCCGTGGCATCCACATCGACGGCGCTCGTCTCGTACAGGCCGAGACCGGCCTTGTCCATGAGCATGCCGATGCCGTTGCCGACCAACCGTCCTTGCGCACGAAGCTCCGCGGCCTCCCGCTCCCACTCGTCGAAGCGCGCCCATTCGAGCGCCTTGTCCAGGTGGTTGACCACGTCGCCCGAGTCGAAGTGGTAGGGCTCGAAACAGATATCCATCCCCGGCGCGAACGGGAGATCGGCTTCGGTCAGAAGATTGCGGCGTCGGATTTCGACCTGGGAGATGCCGATCTGCTCGGCCGCTAGGTCGAGAAGTCGCTCGCGAGCGAAAGTTCCCTCATACCTGCCTGGGGCACGGTATGCGGACAAAGGAGTCTTGTTCGACACCACTACGTGCAGGAGCCCGTCGTACGCCGGCACCCGGTAGGGACCGGGGACCATCCCGACAGTGATGTCGCTGACAAGCGGCTCCGCTTGCCGAATGAATGCTCCGTGGTTGTGCCAGATCTCGTCCCTCAAAGCCAGCAGGACACCGTCAGCGTCGAAGGCCGCGGACATCTCGTGTACCTGTTCGCGAGCGTGTGCGTTTGCCACCATGTGTTCAAGACGGTCTTCGGTCCACTTGACGGGTCGCCCCAAACGCATCGCCGCCCAGCCGACCATGATGTATTCGGGGAAGACCCCGCCCTTGACGCCGAAGTTTCCTCCGATGTCAACGTGCTTCATCCGGAGGTCTGCGAGCGGCAGTCCGAGGACCTGCGCGATCAGGCGCTGACAGTCGTGGGTGTGGACCGGGCCCCACATGAAGAGTTGCTTGCGCCCACGGTCGGGCTCTGCGATACAGCCTCTGGTCTCCATCGGTACACCGGAATGACGGCCGACCACGTATCGGCCCTCAACGACATGGGTGGCCTTCTTGAACGCGCCGTCAACGTCGCCGTACTCCTTCACGATACGAACGGCCTCGTTGGACTGCCCCTCGAAGAGTGGTTCGGCCGCGTCGGTAAGCGCGTACTGAGGATCAAGCACCGGGCGGAGGGGGTCGTAGGTCACTTCCACCAGGCCGGCAGCGTCCTCGGCCAAATAGGGCGTGTCAGCGATGACTGCGGCGACCGGTTGCCCGACGTATCGGACACGGTCGCGAGCGAACACCGGGTGCAGGTAGTCGTCGATCTGCGGATATACCTCGTGGTAGCCGATCTGTTCGAGCGGAACCTCGGCGTCGATGTCATCAGCCGTGATGACGAGCCGAACCCCAGGAGCGCGTCGGGCTGCAGAAGCATCCACGGAGACCACGAGCGCATGAGCCTCCGAGGAACGCACCACGCTCATGTACAGCTGACCATGGATGTCGACGTCGTCCACGAAGCGCGCATCACCACGCAGGAGGCGCGCGTCCTCGCGGCGCCGCACCGGCTGTCCCACGTATCGCTTAGCCGAAGGGCCGAGGCCGCCCGAAGCGCCAGGTCTACTCACTGCTCGTCCTCACTTCTGTGCGATGTGTCGAGACACAAAGTGTCGCCATGCGCGAACGCTCGCGCTGCTCGCAGGCGGGAGAAGCGCAACCGCCCTATGGGCAGAACATGTACATGTGCCGTCCAATTGCTAGGTGGCCGCCAAAGAGATGCCAAGGTTTCGCGGAACATGTAGACGGCTCGCGGCCGTGCAGTCGGGAAGATGCTGGTTCCCGACTTATGGAGAAGAAATGACGACCGAGACCTCGCCCGTCCCGACGGCGGAAGAAGAGATGCTGAATTGGGGCCGCCTACTGATGGACGGTCTGCCGTTCGCCGACCTCCTGGCCGCGCAACGTCGGGACGCTACTACGTCGTGGTTCGACTTCTGGATGGCGAAGGCGGACGAGTACGAGACCATGGGCGACACTGCCCTTGCGGACGGAAATGACCTCACCGCTGGATACTGGTTCTGGGTCGGATCGATGGCCGCGCAGTACGCACAGTTCCTGTGGTTCGACGAGCGTCGCCCGAAGGGCCAGCTCCGTAAGGCCGGGCTCTATCACCGAGCCGCTCCCCTGCTTGACCCGCCGGCTGAGCGCGTCGACCTCTCGATCGACGACACCGTAATCGTCGGCTACCTGCGCCGGCCCAAGGGAGCCGATGGTCCAGTGCCATGCGCGGTGCTGCTCGGCGGGCTCGAGAGCACGAAGGAAGAGAGCTACATGTTCGAAAACCTCCTGCTCGAGCGCGGTGTCGCCACCTTCACCTTCGACGGACCGGGCCAGGGTGAGATGTTTGAGGACGTAGCGCTTGCCGGGGACTACCACCGCTACACCTCTCGGGTGGTCGACCACCTCGAGACCCTTGACGTGACCATCGACAGGGACCGAATTGGGGTCCTAGGTCGCAGCCTGGGTGGGCACTACGCGCTGCGTGCTGCGTCGATGGACGACCGCTTCCGTGCCTGCGTCACCTGGGGCGGATTTGTCCAGATGGACGACTGGGACTTCGAGTACCCCATGACCAAACTTAGCTGGCAGTACGTAACCAAGTCGCCCGACCTGGCCACTGCGCAGGTCCGGGTTCGCGACGCCATCGACGTGCGCCCGGTGCTGGCCGGCCTCAAGGTCCCCACCTACGTCATGCATGGGGCCAAGGACGAGACGCCCATCACCGAACTGGATCTCCTGCAGGAGTACGCCGTCAACGCTGACATCACCATCGATCTCGAGCCCGAGGGCGATCACTGCTGCCACAACCTTGGGCCCGCCCCGCGACTCCGCATGGCCGACTGGCTGGCGAACCAGCTCCTTCCCTGAACCGGCTCCGCGCGGCGTTCGCGACGGCAGCGCCGCGCGGGGCCTTACCACTCCCAACAACAGCCGCACGGCGGCAGAACGGTAGGAACGCTATGGATGAGATCAAGGCCGTCGAGTCGAAGACCGTCGAGCTGGAGACGTGGCAGCCCGACGGGGTCACCGTCCACGAAGGAGACCCAAAGGGCCGGGGATTCACCCTGTTCGAGAACTATGATGGTGGTGCCCGGGCAACCGGAGTCTTCGAGTGTGAGCCGTCCAAGACCACGTACCAGCTGGAGTACAACGAGATCATCTACGTCCTCGAGGGCGAGGTCACGATCGAGCTCGAGAACGGTTCGCGGGTTGATCTCAAGCCGGGTATGCAGGCGTTTCTTCCTGCCGGCCACATCTCGACGTGGACCTTCCACACCAAGTTCCGTGAGGTTTGGGTTCTCGCTGACTGACGTCGCACAAGTCGCGCTCGCCGCCTCGGTCATCAGTGATGACCGGGGCGGCGGTACGTTCCACGTTTTGGGTGGCGTCCTGAAGCTACGCCGCCCCATCGACGAAGCCGCTAGCTCGTAATCGCAAGCACTCCCTGGCCCAAGACCAATCTGGTGCGCCACCGGTCGGACGCTGGGCGGACAGGCAATATGATCTGCCCGTTTTAGCACGCTCCGAATGCGCTGCACTGTACGGCGACAGTCGTTGCGCATCGTGGTCGTCGAACGTCGCCACCATGCGACAAGGGCTACTGGCGTCCGATGTGGCGCGAGAAAATTCGGATTCTGCGGTCAGCCAAGACAGGAAAGTCCACCCTGACCGTAGCGACCAGGTCGAGGTCGATGTCGGCGATGAGGGCGTCCTCACCGCTTCCGAGCTCGGCTACCACGTCACCAGTCGGTGCGACGATCTGAGAGTGGCCCCCCATCTCAACCCCGCTATGAGTGCCGGCGGTGTTGCACTGGAGCACCCACGCTTGATTCTCGAGAGCACGGGCCCGTCCGAGTAGGCGCCAGTGCTCGACCCTGGGCATCGGCCATGCTGCTGGGAGCAGGACCACCTCGGCGCCGAGGGCCCCCAATCCGCGGAAGAGCTCCGGAAACCGGAGGTCGTAACAGGTTGCAAGGCCGATCTGACATACGCCGGCGTCGCGCACCAAACTGGTGACGGCGAGGTCGGTGCCGGCCTCCAGCAGCCGAGGTTCACCGTCACCGAATCCGAAGCGGTGGATCTTCCGGTACGTCTTGTGCACGGTTCCCTGCGGGGAGAGGAGCACAGAGGTGTTCCATAGTCCGCGCCCCTCCACACCGCGATCGGAGTCCTCTTCCGCTCGTTCGATGATGGATCCTGCGTGGAGCCAGGCACCGGTGTCGCGAGCAACCGATGCCATCCGTGCGACCGTAGGTCCGTTGATCGCCTCGGCCGTTGACTCCCAGGTTGTGGACGCGAAGCCCCCATGCGCCCAGAGTTCCGGCAGCATGACCAGGTCGGTCGGCCCAAGTCCTCGGATCCACCGGCTCACTCGTTCGACCCGCTCGTCCAGCGTCTCGTCGTCGCCGTAGGAAACCTGGAGCAAAGCGACGCGAAGGCGGTCCGCTCGACTCGCATCCACTTCAGTCACGACTCAATGCCGAACTGGGCGCTGCATTGGCCCCGGACATGGCTCCGAGGAGCTTTTCGGGCGTCAGCGGCAAGTCGCGCAGCACGACGCCGAATGGTGAGAGCGCGTCGTTGACGGCGTTCAAGACCGCAGCGGGAGCCGCAATCAGGCCCGATTCACCCATCCCCTTGACGCCCGAGGCGGAGTGCGAGGACGGGGTCTCCAGGTGGTGGATCTCGAACGGAGGGGCGACGTCCATGGTCGGCAGCCCGTAGTCCAGGAACGTGGTGGTAAGGATTTGGCCCGACTCGTCGTAGGCGAGTTCCTCAAACACCGACGCGCCGATGCCCTGCAGGACTCCCCCGCGGATCTGCCCCTCGACGATGTTGGGGTTGATCACCGTTCCGCAGTCCTCGACCGAGAAGACCTTCTCGAAGCGCACGAAGCCAGTCTCGGCATCGAGCTCGACCAGGATCGCGTGCCCGCCGTTGCTGAACATCGCCTGTGACGGGTCGTACGCCTGCGTGGCTTCCAGGGACGGCTCGAAGTCCTCGGGCCAGGAATCGATGTCGAAGTAGATCGCCGTGGCAACGTCCGCGATGGACAACGAGGAGTTCGACACGCCCTTGACTGACGCGTGCCCGTCAACCAGCTCGATGTCATCTGTCGACGCTTCGAGCATGTGCGCGGCCACCTGGCGCACCTTCTCCCTGACGACATCTGCTGCTCGCGCCACGGCACCACCTGCAATGACTGCACCGCGGCTCCCAATGGTGCCGGAACCATAGGCGTGCGAGGTCGACCGCGCCGTCTGGACGCTCACGTCCTCAACCTTGATACCCAAGGTGTCCGCGGCCATCTGGGCCATCGTCGTGGCGAGCCCCTGTCCCTGCGCCGACAAACCGATCGTCACGTTGGCGGTTCCGTTGGGGTTTAGCCGCACTGTGGCAGTGTCGTGGTAGATGTCGCCGAGCCCGTGCTCGAGGCTCGTGGCCGTGCTCTCGCCGCTGCTCTCCACGAAGCAGCTGAGGCCCAGCCCGATGTAGCGACCCTGTTCGCGCATTTCGGCCTGTCGACGCAGGAAGGCCGGGTAATCAACCATCTCCTCGAGTGCGTCGATCGTCTGCAGCCAGCTCCCCTCCTGATACACGATGCCCTGCGGGTTGGTCCACGGGAACTCGCGCACGACGTTGTGTCGCCGAAACTCGAATGGCGACATGCCCAGCGCACGAGCGGCGTCATCGGCGAGGCACTCGCGGGCAAATGTCCCCGCCATATATCCCACGCCGCGGTATGCGCCGATGGGCGTCTTGTTAGTAGCCGCCGCCTTGTAGGTGTAAGCCGCAACTGGTACGTCATAGATGCCCGTTGGGGTCATCACCGCGGCACACCACGGCTCTACGGCCATCGACCACGGTGGCATGTGATACGCCCCGCCGTCGCCGAGCGCGTCGGTACGGACGCCGGTGATCTTGCCGTCGGAGTCGAGAGCGTAGGCGATGTCGACGTACTGCTCGTGGGCGTGGGCGCCGGCGATGAGGTTCTCTCGGCGGTCCTCGATCCACTTGACGGGCCGGCCGAGCTCCCTGGCCAGGAGCGGAAGCAACATCTCTTCCGGATAAACGTGTGCCTTCATGCCGAACCCACCGCCGGTATCGGGAGTGATAACTTCGACGCTCTGCTCCGGGAAACCGAGGTAGGCGGTGAGCATGTACTTCAGGTAGTGCGGCATCTGAGTGTTCGACCACAGACGCAGGGCCTTGGACGCCCATTCATAGTCGGCGATCACGCCCCGAGTCTCCATCGGCGCCGCCGAGACGCGACAGGTGTAGAACCGACCCTCTACGACTTGGTGAGCCTGATCAAACGCCGCTGTGACGTCACCAAAGCTCGCGGAGCCGTTGAGTCCTAGGTTGTCCGGGAGTTGTGGGTTGGCGACCGGACCGCCGGCAGCCGCGGCGTCCATGTTGGTCACGGCAGGAAGTTCCTCGAAATCCCAGTCGATCAGCTCGCAGGCGTCCTCGGCCGCGTAGCGCGAGTCAGCCACGACGACGGCGACAGGCTCACCTACGTAGAGGACTTCGTCTACTGCAAGCAGTGGCATCGTCGTCGGGACACAGCCCTCGACAGCCATCTCACCGACGAGACCCTCACAGAAGGGGGCGACGTCCTTGCCGGACCAAGCCAGTGCAACACCGTCAGCATCGCGGATGGCGGCCAGGTCGAGGTTGGTGATGCGTGCGTGTGCAACTGGACTACGCACGAACGCCACGTGCAGTTGGCGCGGGAGGTCGATGTCGGCGATGAATTCGCCACGGCCGGTGAGCAGGCGCGGGTCTTCGGATCGAAGCACTCGCGTTCCGACCGAGCGAGCCGCGACGACCGGCGTCCTCATGTGCTGATGACTGTCGAGCTTCTTCACTGGTCATCGCCCTTCGTGTCGATCTGCCCCTCGGCGACCGCCTGCTCGATGGCAGAGACGATGGTCTGGTATCCCGTGCACCGGCATAGGGAACCCGCCACCGTCTCGACGATGTCCTCCCGTGACGGGCTGGCGTTCTCCTCAAGTAACGCTGTTGCCGTCATGAGGAAGCCGGCCGTGCAGAATCCACACTGGAGCCCGTGCTGCTCGCGGAACGCTCGCTGAAGGGGGTTCAGTTCGTGGCCGTCGGCAAGGCTCTCGACGGTGCGGATGTGACGACCTTCGGCCTGCACTGCGAGGGTGAGACAGGAACGCGCCGGGAGGTCGTCCAGCAGAACCGTGCACGCCCCGCACACACCGTGCTCACATCCGAGCTTGGTGCCCGGAAGCTGTGCATCCTCACGGATGAAGTCAGCCAGCGTCCGGCGTGCCTCTACCGTTGCTCGGTAGCGGCGCCCGTTGATCGTCATGGAGACGTCCAGGCGCTCCTCCGGGGTGATGGACACGTCAGGCTCCGTTCCTGAGTTCGCGCACGGCACGCCGTACGAGTGATGCAACCAGCTTTCGGCGATATTCACTGTTGCCATGGATATCCGAGATGGGGTCTATCGACGCAGCTGCCGCTACCGCCGCCTCGTCCGCGGTGACGTCGGTCATAGGGACCTCCGCCAACAGACGCTCAACCTCCGCGAGCCTTCGAACCGAGCCCACCGCGGCACCGACTGCGACCCTCGGATCCAGAAGCACTCCATCGCGTGGGATTCCAGTAGCGGCGACGAGGGCGAGACCGTAGTCGCCCTTCTTGACCGCAGCTTCTTGGAACGACCATGCGGTGCGCGTGGCGGGTACTGAGACATGGGTCAGAATTTCGTCCTCCGCGAGAGTCGACGTGAATGGCCCGACGAAGAATTCGTCGGCTTCGATCGTCCTTCGCCCGCGGGGACTCACAGCGTGCATCGTTGCGCCCAAGGCGAGCAGGATGGTCGGCCACTCACCGGACGGGTCGGCGTGCGCAGTGCTGCCGCCGAGTGTCCCGCGCGATCGAATTTGCGGATGCGCGATGTGGACAACCGCTGATGACAGGATCGGCAGACGCTCCGCAATCACGGCGGAGCGCTCGATTTCTCGGTGCGTCACACGGGCACCGATTAGCAGAGATGTGCCCTCGTCCTCGATGTTTCCGAGGCCCGGCACATGCTGCAGGTCGACCAGAACCGAGGGAGCAGCCAGCCGCATCGCAAGGAGCGGCATCAGGCTCTGACCACCCGACAGCACCTTCGCGTCCAGGTCGGACGCCAGGTGCGCGACCGCGTCGTCGAGCGTCCTCGGTGCGACATAACGGAACTTGGGTGGCTTCACGGCGTACTCCCTCAATCAGTGGTGAGTGATGGCATTAACGAGTGGCCGACCGGGCCCGTGCCGAGGCGTATCCGGCGGCGAAGACACTGATCAGAGCCGCTACAACGCTGACAAACGCCCCACCGGTCGGGAGGGACTTGGCCCACGACATGCCGCCCGCCAGAGCGAGGACGTCGAGCACGTCGTCGTCGCGGTCGCTGACACGCCCTCCGGTCACGTTGGATGCCGGAGGCGCCACCGGCGGGACGGGCGCTGCCGCGGGCTGGGGCTGGGCGGCTCCGGCTGCGTCCGCAGCAACGGAGTCAGCAGACGTGGATGTGGTCAGCGCGCCTTCGGCTGCAACCATCTCTTGCAGCCGCTGCGCGAACAACGTCATGAGTGCTCCGCTCACGTCGGCGAGCACTCCTCGTCCGAACTGCGCAACCTTTCCCGTGAGGGCGAGTTCCGTCTCGACCACCACTCGCGTACCCCCACCCTTGGGGTGAAGTGTGGCACGGACGTTGGCCGTCGCGTCCCCTTGACCGCGGGCGTCCTTGCCACGCGCGAGGAGGACCGCGGTGCGCGCCTTCTCGTCGAGTTCCTTGAACTGTGCGACGCCCTTGTACTCGGCGGTGATTGGACCGACCTTGATCTTGGCACGCCCGTGGAAGTCGTCGCCCTCTACCGAAGTAATCGATGCGCCAGGAAGACATGGCGCCACCTTTTCCAGATCGGTGAGCAGCGTCCACGTCTTTTCAGGCGGAAGCGCTACTTCGAACTCATTGAGCAACTGCATCAGATTCTCCCTTTTGGCTGGGCGCCGCATTCCAATATTGCGTCAGTCGCAACGGGGGAGCGGCGTCGGGTGGGGCCGTGCCCCGGATTACGCGGGTTTGGGTAGGCCGAAACGGAACTCGGCCGCTCCTGGGGGAAACTCTCCCCCGTGCTGCAGAGCATTCGCCATGGCTCGCACCTTGGTCAGGTACGCCTGGCCCACGGCCAGCCTCTCGGGTTCCCAGGCGGTCAAGGCCTCCCGGACGTCACCCGACGCTTCAACGAGCCGGTCAGCAAGCGCCCATGCATCGGCAGCTGCTTTAGCAGCTCCGGCCGCGGCGTGCGGTCGGGGGGTGAATGCGGCATCCCCGATCAGTGCGACCCGGTCGAAGGCCATCTGGGACACATCCGCGTCTGCGACGATGGTGACGAACGGCTGTGGAGCACCGGTGATGAGGTCACGGAAGACGGGCGCCAACTCGTTGGTCGCTCTGCTGTGGAACTGTTCCAAACTCGACGCCGGCAACGCCACGAAGTGTACGGAGACAGGTCGTCGACTCCCGTCGTTCGCCGTCATGAGCTCGTCGAGAGCTGCTCCAGCATCGACGTTCCAGTACCACTGGAAGTTGAGTCGCGTTTCGCCCGTGACCTCGCCTTCGGATGAAACCTGACTGATGGGATAGGCGATGATGTGTCCGTCGGGAAGCAGTCCGTAGGTGAAGGCATCCTGGAAGAAGTCCCACGTCTCCGGCGAGACGTCGCGCTGGTCAACCATTCCCCGCCAGGTGACGTAGCCGGCATAGTCGGGCTTCCTGCCGAGTAACTGGGCTCTCGCCACGGAGCCGCCGCCATCCGCGCATACGACGAGGTCAGCGGTGACCTCGGTTCCGTCGGCGAAACTCGCCGAAGCGCCCTCCACTCCTGGCGTCACCCGAACGAGTTCCTTACCGAGGTGGTAGCGCTCTGTCCCGAAAGCGTCGAGCAACTTCTGGTAGACGGCGTTGTAGGCCGTGAAGCGCCACCCCGCATCTACCTGCCCTGCGTTGCGCCCGGAAGCAGCGTCGAAGTAGCGCATCTCGTGGCTAGGGACGCTGATGTCGTCCAGCGTGGTCGAGGTGCGCTCCAGCAAATATCGGACCAGCTCGGGTTGAACCACGATCCCAGTGCCGAAGCCGGAGAGCAGCGTTTCGCTCCGCTCGTAGACATCCACTTCACAACTGGCGTCACGGAGCACGTTCGCTGCCGTCAGACCCGCGATCGAACCGCCGACCACGGCGACCTTCGGCCCGCTCATCCCGTACCTCCTTGTCCGTCTCTCGTCGCGCTCAGTTGTCACGCAGCGGCAGAGCGATGGGGCGGAGCGGTGCTCCACTTGCGCCGCGCAGTCGGATGGGCGCAGCGATCAGACAGAACTCGTTGACGCCGTCTCGCGACAGGTCCTCCAGATTGACCAGTTCGATCATCGGGACACCGGCCTCCGCAAGGAAGTGGCAGTGCCCGGGCAGCCAGTTGTCGTCGTGCTGAGACGGGCCGACCTCGACGCACTCCTGGTCTGCAGCGATTGCCGAGATTCCCTGACCGGTGAGCCACTTGGCGGCCTCAAGGCTAAGTCCGGGGGGATTTCCGAGGACCTTGGACCCGTCGGGCCAGAAACCCATGCGTCCGGTCCGGATCATCGCCACGTCACCCGGCTGCAGGGTGATGCCCTCATCCGCGAGCACCTTCTGGCAGTCCTCGACGGTGATGGCGTACGAGTCCGGAAGACAATCGAGCTGGTGGCTCTTGGCGACATCGATCAACACACCCCGGGTGATGATGGGCGGGATGACCTCCGCCCCGCCCTTGGTCCATCCGCGACTACCGAGATTGTCCTCGACCGAAAAGCCGTTGTAGATGTGCCCGTCGACGCCGAAGTGGCTCAGGGAATCGATGTGCGTCCCCGTGTGGGTGTACATGAAGACGACATCGCCCGAATAGCAGACGTGCCGGTTGCCGGCCTCTCCTGCCCCGTTCATATTGTCGACGACTGTCCCGGCGGGGGTGTGACTCATGAACAACTGGTAGCTGGGGTCGCCTGCTGCTTGGAAACTCGGCATGCCGACGAAGTAGTCGATACTGAGGTCGTAGCTCTTGGTCCCGTCGACCCGCGCCAGGATGGCAGCGGAGCCTTCACCACTGAGGTGGTTGAGAGCCCCAAGCTGGTCCTCGGGTCCCCAAGGACTGGTGGCGACCTTAATGCCGGCCCGAGCCATCAGGCGTCCTCACGCACGAAGTCCACGACGGCGCGCTCGGCCAGCTTTGGCTTGAGCTTGGCCACGACCTCGAGATGGAACTCGTCGACCGAGTACTTCTGCAGGTCATCCCAGGACTCGAAGTCGTTAATCAGCACGCCGCTGAAGGGCTGGCCGTTGTCGCCCGGGTCGCCCTCATGCGCGCCGAGCTCCCAGTATCGGATGTAGGGGTACGGCTCGCGAAGGGTCTTCAGCAACTCGACGACGTCGTCGTTGCTGTGACCCTCGGCCACACGCCAAGAGAAGACGTGGCGAATCATGGGGAACTCCTTTGCTAACGCTTGGGTGCGCGAACTGCGCAGCGTCAGTCTGAAAGCCGACCATTCCGATCGCCTCTGCATGCTCCGACAAGATGGACGTCGTCTTTGTGGGATTGCTGAGGTGCTGGTCAAGGTCAGGCGGGGAGTCCACCCAGGAACTCCTGGTCACTCAGATCCCTGTCTCGCCTTGGCTGTTCTCCCCGAGGATGGAGAGTTGACGATCGCTGGCGTCCTGAAGCACGTCGGCCAGGCGAAGGGCGACTGCAAGCTCGTCGCGGCGGTCATTGATTGGGAACCCGAGCCGGTCCTCGATCGCCTTGAGACGGTACGCCACGGTCCTCTCATGCACGCGGATGCGAACAGCGGTAGCGGCCGCGTTCTGGCCCGTGTGGAAGTAGGCCCTCAACGTCTCGCGCAGGAGCTGTGTGCGCGCATCGTCCTCTCCGATCGGTCCCAATTCACTCATCATGAAGTCCCGAGCGGCCGGCGCGTCTCGAAGTACGACGCTCTCCAGAGCGACGTCGCGATAACGCGTCACAGGTTCAGACCGAAGGCGCCCCACTCGGCAGGCCTGCCATGCCTGCCGGTGTGCACGACGGAAACCCTCAAGTCCGTTCAGGGGTCCGCCGATGGCCACGAAAGTTGCGGGCGGCGGTTGAAATCCTTCGAACTTCCGTTCGAAGGATTCGCAAAGTCGGCTACTGCCCAACCAGGCAAGCGAGGTCCCGCCCGTGCCTTCGACCACGAGCAGCGACGCATCCAACAGCACTGCTAGGGACTTGAGTGCGACCCTTGGCGCACTCCCCCACACCACGACAGCCAGGTGATCAACCTTGAGGTTGTAGCCAAGTTGCTCGGTGTCAGTCGGAACTCCATTCAGGAGGTCCGTGACGACCGCGCGACGCTGCCGGTCCCTACTGTGGAAGAAGTACGCTGACTTCTCCTGCTCGTAGGTCGCCACTACGTCGTGCGTGATGCGGTCGTTCCATGCGAAGTGATACTCCGCAGCCTGCTTCAAGACGGCAATCTGACGGGGACCCGCAGGGACGATGCGTACGGCCGTTTCGAGGATCCAGTTCCACAGGACGACTTGTCCGATCCGGCGGGTCAGAAGAAGGTCGGTCAATTCGACACCAGCCTGCGCTGCGACCCTCGCTTCCTCCAGAGCCCCTTCGGAGGCCCCCTCTGGGAGCTGTCGAGCGTTGCGAAGTCCGTGAATGACGCTCGTGAGGGCGCCTGTGATGCTAGGAAGTTCGGTCTCAAGCAACATGGGGTCGTTGCGGCGGTAGTAATTGGGAGCACCGGAGCGGCAGCGCTCCCTGACTTCCTCGCTGATCGAGGGAATGCTCAAGATGAGCGAATCCGCGACCGCCCTCAGGTCGTGCTCGATCGACATAGGTGAATTGTAGGGGCTCAAGTCACACGTCCGAGCGGCTTCCTATGCCGCCCGAGAACTCTCGGGCGGCCGCCCCAGGGGGAGGAGGGACACCCTCCCCCTGGTGGCGGATCAGGAGACGCCCCACACCTTCTTGAAGATGGGCTCATACTCGATGCCAGTCGACCATGCCTCGCCCTCGGGCGGCAGGTCGTTGTCGTGATCGAACATCGAGATGCCCACGCCTGACGGCACGCTCTCTTCGCCGGCGAAGTAGCGGTTGATCATGTCCGCGGCCGACCAGGCCTCATAAGCGCCGTCGTAGGTCCAGCCGGCGTCCTGACCCTTGTTCTTTCGGACGAGATCGATGTTAGCCGCATAGCCGCTGCCGGATACAACCTCCAGCGAGTCGTTGCGTCCTGATGCCATAACCGCCGCTGCGCCGCCTGCCGTCACGAGGTCGTCGTAAGACAGAGCCATCCCATTCGCCTGGGGGTTCCGGAGAAGTGCGGTCGAGATCTTCTCCTGCAATACGGGCCCGAAGTCAGCCAACCGGATGGGGAGGGTCGTGACCTCGCAGTCCGGGCACTGCTCCTTCATAGCCTTCTGGAAGCCGTCGTGCACAGCCTTGGTGATCACGAGCTCGGTGTTGCTGACCTCGATCACGTTGGCCTCGGACCCGAGCTTGGACAGCAGCCACGTTGCCTCGGCCGCACCGAGACCCTCGCCCCATTCGATGAAGCTTCCTTCAGAGAACTCCAGACTCCGCTCGTAGTACGACGGTTCGCTCGGGTCGACATCGCTGCAGTCGGCGGCCTCCTGGGAGAAGACCGGGATGCCTGCCTTCTTGGCCTCGTCGAGGGCGGTCTTCACGAGCGGGCAATCGATCGAGTAAAGCCAGATTGCGTCCACGTTCTGCGAAACGGCCTGACGAATACCCTCTTGATACTCAGAGGGCTCGTACTTCCCATCATAGATGGAGAGATCCCAACCCAGAAGCTCGGCAGCCTCCTTTGCACCGTTCGCCGCGGCCGTGCCTGTCGGAGACTGAGTCCCCGACATCACGAGCGCCACCCTGTAGCCAGGCTGTGCCTCGGGTCCTGTCGACGCGGGCTCGGTGAAGGTGCCGTCGCCGTAGAGCTTCTCGATGGCCTCGGTTGCCGACTGCGCCACCTCGTCGTCGCTGGAGGCGCTGGTGGCCTGGCCACCGGATTCGGTGCTGCAATTGCTCGCAGCTCCCATCACCGCAAGCACCAGGACCACGCCCGTGACGCGGCGGATCCGTGAGCCAAGTGTCAGATGCATGTCGTTTCTTCTTTCGAACAGTGTGCGGGGTCAGGTGCGAGCACCTGTCGGATGTCAGCGGCAAGTCGCACGCCGAATGATGCCGCTGGTGATGGAGGTCCGAGAGACAGATCGGTGACGCGCGAGGCAGGTGTGCCTGACTCGGTCCAGCAGCGCTGGTGGGTTGGCGCCGCTGGTTCAGTTGCGGGGTAGGACAGGAGGGTGTTCCCGAGTTGGTGGAGCAGCGGGAAGATCGTCGGCGTCGGACGAAGCTGCACATGGCCCTCCTTGTGAGAGTGAGAGACATCTTGGGGGGCACGTGCAGCAGCATGCGTTGCCGAGATTCGACGAATTTGGCGTGACGCCTGTCACCTTCCTGCAATTGCACCCTGGGCTCTCGCGGCGTCGTACGACGAGTGACGATCGCGCCGCTGGGCGGGGTCGTTACTCGTTGAAAGTGCCGGCTCTGGCGTCGTTCACCGTTCGTTCAGGCACGAGTGCTGTCGTGTCAGGACACGTCCCACGTCCTTGAACCCCGACTCGTAGTCGATGTCTGTCTGCCTACCCTCTCCCTGTGTGGGCAGACCGTGCCACGGTCGAAGACGGCGCCGCCCACCACCTGCCTGGTCTAGTCGGACCAGTACACGGTTCACAGCGTCCCCGGCCTAACTGCCATAGCCGACGCCGTGGGCGAAACCTGCGTCTGACCATGGCTGCTGTGGAGGCGGTCGACCTTCGCGGGGAAGCTCTTCCCGGCAATGGCGTGCAAAGTGTGCTTGCGCCCGGAGCCCATCACTGCCGCCGAACCACCAGCAGCCATCAGGTGGTCGTAGGAGAAGCCACGCCCAGCCGGCAGCCGCCGCCGGGTGGGGTGGTCCCGAAGGCTGATAGCTGCTAGGTCAAGTGGTTAGCTCGCGACTTCTGTCCGCACGCGATCGGCAGTCTCCAGAGCACCCTCGATATAGCCGGGAAATAGGAGGGAAACGTCCGACCCAGCGAAGTGCACGCGACCGTGCGGCTCGCCGAGCGATTTGTGGGCGCGTGTCACCTGCCCGATGCGTGGCGACACCCAGGGCGCACGCACGTAGGGGTCCGCGCACCAGTCGTGGTAGTCCGTTCCAACGACGACTGCCTCCGGCAGATAGTGGTGGACCGCTGCCTCGATCGCGTCGTTGTCGGCGGGGTCGAACGAATCTCGGTCCGTGAAACCGACCAGGATGCGGCCGCCGTCGGAGGCGGGTAGGTAGTCATACAGAGTGGGAAGGACGCCGTCGCCAGTGCACGAGATTCCTTCGGGGACCCCCTGCACGTGGATCAGGAGCTTGAGTCCCCTGCCTCCATGCCCTTCAGCCACGACATCGGCCCGCGGTCCCGACAAGGGTGGCTCGAATCGGAGTTCTCGCATGCAGTTCAGGGGCGTCGCGACGACGACATGTTTTGCCCTCAGCGAGCGATCTGCGCCGTACGTGAGATCGACCCAGCCAGCTTGCTGGTGCAGCGCGTGCACCGCTTCACCCAGCCGAAGATCGGCCACCTCGTTGGCCATCGCGGTCGTCAGTGTGCCGGTGCCGCTGGTCATCACCTCGTCCAAGGACAACAGCACTCCGAGCACGGAGTAGTCGTGTGATGCGATCAACTGCAGGACCCAGAGGGCTGAGGCGTCCTCGACGCGTTGGCCCATCATGTTCCAAATCCACGATCGCAGGAGCTGGCTGGTAACGGGCGGCGGATCCAATGCATTCAGGTAGTCGTTCGCCGAGATGTCGAGATCCTGGAGGTTCTGGTTCTCAAGGCCTGCGTGAGGGTCGATGCGGTGAGCGTCCCTGATCAAGCGGTAGAGAATCCTCTCAGCCTCGAGGAACTCTTCAGGCGGGATCGGGAAAGCAGCGTTGTGCTCACCCAGCGCCAAGCGGTTCCGGAACACCTTGAACGGCGCGGCGGGCTGTGTATCGATGTTGTAGCGATCGACCTCTGCGGCGAGGCGGGCATGGTGATGGCGGTGGAAGTAGGCTCCGCCGACTTCGACGGTAGTCCCGGGGTCGGTGATCGATTCTCGGCTGAACGCACGGCCTCCGACTCTTTCGGCTGCTTCAAGCAACACGACCGAGCGGCCATCTACGCTCAGATCACGTGCCACCCGCAGCCCGGCGAATCCGGCTCCGACGACTGCGATCTCGACGCTGTCGACCATGCTGTTTCCTCTCGTCGTCTTGGTAGACATCTTGGCGAATCGCTGGGACGTGCTCCGTTACCCGGATCTGACGAAAGACGGGCGACCCCTATCACCTTCCGACAACAACTTCGCGGCCGCGATGCGTATGGTCGGCGGACCCATTCGAAAGGAATTGCATGACCCAGCCACCGCCGACACCGCTCGCACCTGCCATCCATCGTGGAGCAGCGGATGCCAAGCCGCTGTCGGTGTAGTTTCTCATCGGCGGGTCGGCTGAGATGGCTCCTCCATTCCGCACGCTGCCACGCCGTGCGGGTTCCGTCCCCGATGTAGTCGGTCCGGTCCCGCACGGTCAACGGTCACAGATCGCTCCCGTCATGGTCCAGGCGGAGCTATGGTCGCGCAGGCGAGCGCTCCCCTTCACCTAAATGGCTCCAACGTTGGTGTCGGTGGCGCATGCACGAGCTCTCCACCTCGCGGTGGGGGTTGGGTCAGCGCCGCCTGAGAGGTTCCAGCGTGGGCGGTAGTTCGCGCATCTGCATCCTGACCATGACGGCAGCCTGCGAATCTCGGTCCGCGGTTCGGTGATGGAGCAGGAGGTCGACGCCGAGTGGGGTATCCCGCATCCCTCGTCCGGACGCGTTTCTGGTGTTCGGTCCCGCGACCAGAATGAACTGGAGATCGTGTGGTTCCTCGCCCAAGAGAGTTTATGAGTGAGTATCAGCTACTTGAACCGGTCGACGAAGACCGGTTCCCAGCGGCGCACCAGTTCCAGGATGGCGGACTCGCCTCATCGTCAACCTCCCTGGGTATCAGGGCATAGCATGGCGGTCTTACATGGAACCGACACCAGGGAGCCTCACACCTCATGACCCATCCTGCTGTCCGTCTCGTCGATATACGCGATACGCCGCTGAGCGTGGAAGAGGTTCTTCGTCCGCTAGACGATGCCACGTCGGGCGGGCTCGTACTGTTCGTCGGGCGCGTACGCGACCACGACGGCGGTCGCTCGGTTGACGGGCTCGAGTACTCGGCTCATCCGACTGCGTTGGAGCACCTGGCACACGTGTGCGCGGCGGTTGCGGAGGAGCACGACGTGAATGGCGTTGCAGCTGTTCACCGTGTGGGGACGTTGGCGATCGGAGACACCGCTGTCGTAGTTGCGACGACCTCTGCTCATCGTGGTTCCGCCTTTGCGGCTTCACGGATGCTTATCGACACGCTTAAGGCAGAGGTTCCGATCTGGAAGCATCAGCAATTCCGCGACGGCACCGAGGAGTGGGTCGGCGCACCGTAGCCCGCAAGACTTCGATGTTCCACACGTCTCAGTCCGCAATGCACAGTCCGTCAAAGGTCTCGAGGATGCTTGCTGTTTGTCACAAGGCGGCCCGTAGGCCCGCTCACTAGTTTCAGAACGTGGCTCGAACTCGCTGCGCCCTGCAGGCGCTCGTCCGTCTCCTAGATACCCGATCCACCCGACGTGAGGGTTGATGTCCATGTCCCTCGCTGATCAGCACAAGGTCCTATTCGAACCCATCTCAATCGGCCCGAAGACACTTCGAAACCGCTTTTTCAATGTTCCTCACGGCACCGCCTACGGGGTCCGTCGACCGTCCACATGGGCCTCGTTCCGCGGCATCCGCGCAGAAGGCGGCTGGGCAGCAGTGTCGACGGAGTTCTCCAGCGTCGGCCCGAGCAGCGACGAGTTCCCGCTGCACTCCAGCGACATCTGGGATGACGAGGATGGGCGACGGCACAAGCTCATGGTGGACGCCGTCCATGCCCATGGCGCCCTCGCAAGCATCGAACTTCACCATGGCGGCACGCACGCCATGCGTAGGTTGTCACGAGAGCCGGCCTTGTCGCCGTCCGGCCTAGCGGGTGAGTTGCCTCCACCCGCAGGGCCTCTCGGCACCCCGAAAGTGATGACCTTCGAGGATATCGAGCGGGTGACGCAGTCCTTCGTCGACGCGGCTATACGAGCACGCGACGTGGGCTACGACATCGTGGATGTGCTCGCGGGATATGGGTATCTCTTCGCACAGTTCCTGTCCCCGTTCCACAACCATCGCACCGACAGATACGGCGGGTCGTTGGAGAACAGGGCCAGGTTCTGGATCGAGACTCTCGGGCGAATCCGCGACGCCGTAGGGGCCGACTGCGCCGTCGCGAGCCGTATGTCGCTCCAGACGCAGGGTCCGTGGGGCCACACGCTGGACGACAGCGTGGCGCTGGTACGGATGGCTGATCCGCTAGTCGACTTCTGGGATCTCAACGTCGGATCCGTCCTTGATTGGGGTAGCGACATCAGCCCGTCGCGGGTCATCCCCGAAGGACACAACATGGATCTCTTCGCGCGCATCCGAAAGGCCACCGAAAAGCCCATCGTCGGGGTATCGAGATGGACGAGTCCCGACTTGATGGCCCAAGCAGTGCAGTCCGGGTTCATCGACATCGTCGGATCTGCCCGCCAGTCGATCGCCGATCCATTCTTCCCTCAGAAGGTCTATGAGGGTCGTGTCGAGGACATCCGGGAATGCATGGGCATCAACCACTGCATCAGCAGTCTCGATCGGGGCAACATGGGGTGCGCTCAGAACGCCACCGCAGGCGAGGAGTACAGGCGCGACTGGCACCCAGAGCGGTTCCAACCGCTCGAACGCCCAGACGTGAGCGTCTTGGTCGTCGGCGCAGGCCCGGCTGGCTTGGAAGTAGCAATCAGCCTGGCGAGGCGAGGAGCCGAGATGGTGCACCTCGTGGACTCGTCCGACCAGATCGGTGGCCACCTCCGGCCAGTACTCGACCTACCGGGACTCCGGGAGTGGGGACGCTTCATCGATCACCGGATGATCCAAATCGCCAAGCTCCCCAACCTGCAGTTCATCTCATCGACGACCCTGAGCGCCGATGACGTCCTCGACTATGGGGCTTCTCACGTGGTCATCGCGACAGGTGCCCAGTGGTCGGAAACAGGGATCGCACCAAGCACACACGCGCCGTTGGCCGGCGTGGCCGACCTCCCTTGGGTGTTCACACCCGAGCGGTTACTCGTTCGCGGCGACCGGCCAGTCGCGGGATGTAGCGTGGTTGTCTACGACGCCGAGGGCGGCTACATGGGGACGGGTCTTGCCCAGCTCCTTGCCGACGAAGGTTACAAGGTCTCTGTCGTGACGCCGCACGTTCAAGTCGCAGCAGAGGGTGACCTTACGCTGGACGGGCCCGCGGTTCGTGCGTCCCTCCACGCCAGGGGTGTAACCATGTACCGAAACGTCTGTCTGGCAGAGGTGGGCGACGGCGTACTGCAAGGGACAGGCGAGTTCGAAGAACCCTTCTCGCTCGAGACCGAAGCCCTCGTGCTGGCGACAATGCGGACCCCGGTCGACGATCTGTATAGGCGCCTCGTCAGTGACCAGAGCGCACTCGAAGGATCAAGGATCGAAGCCGTCTACTGCATCGGCGATGCGCTGTCGCCGCGCCCACTGGCCGACTCGATGTTTGACGGTCACCGCTTAGCACGTGAGTTCGAGTCGCTAGACCCGTCGGTGCCACTTCCCTACAAACGCGAGTTGTTGCACCTCATGGACGGACACGACCGTCCTGCATGAAACACTAACAACACCGAGGTCCGACGTCCGGCCGCCTCGGAACGCGTCAGGGTCGAAGCAGAGCAGAGGCTCTGGTTTCGATGTCCCCGCGACGCGATCATTCGGGAAGGCCATTACTGACTCTCTGCCAAGCAGAGCAACTGCCGGTCGAGACCCTCACCCAGAACTCAGATGGATGGTCGACTTCATCGAGCTGACCGCTCGCGATTCGGCAACCACGGTCAAGTACGACCACTTCAGCAGCACCGACCGCACGCTCGTTGTGCACCAAGGCCCTTGGAACACGTGGTTCGATCAAGCAGAGATGCGGGCATGGATGACCGTGTGCCCCGGTCAAAACTGAAGCTGTTCGGCCAGTCGGCTGCGTTCCGACTTGGCAGCGGCGATACCGGCCATAGATCGAGCCGTGACGCAGGCGCCATCGCGCTGACCCGATCACCCGATGTGCCGCGACTATCCGCCCATCGCTGACGTCGGCCGCTCGGGCTACCGGGCCAGCCTTGTGGCTTCGGAGTGCAGGCTGAGATGTTCCCGGCGCTCCGGACATGGCAGCTGAGGTTCCCAAGTAGCCGACCTGCGGCCGCCCGACCCGGGAACCTCAGCTCAGTTGTCACCGAGGACGATGTGCTCCCCACCGTCAGCACCGCGTCGCCTTTCTCTGCTGACGGTGAGGAGTCTGCCGGCTCACCAAGCGTCCTACGCTCAACGAGAAGCCCGGCCATCATCGAGAGACCACGGTCCACGAGCCGTCCACCAGGAATCGGTCCTTCGCTGCCGCGATGACGACGTCCGCGACGCGGTGCTCAGAGGTCGAGCACCAGCCTTCGCGAGGCGGATCGCGACACACACACCATCAAGGAGTCGCCACACGCTTGCTCCTCGGGCGTGAGGACGGTGTCGCGGTGGTCGGGAGTCCCCTCGACGATGAATGTCTCACAGGTCCCGCAGGTTCCTTCGTTGCAGGAGGATAGGACGTTTACGCCGACCTTCGTTAGAGACTCCAGTATCGACTGGCCCGGAGGAACTGTAACAGTCAGCCCCGACTTGGCCAGTACTACCTCGAATTCTCGCTCTGAAGTGGGCTGAGGGCGTGCGCGAGGCTGGAAGCGCTCGACCCGGAGGCGCTCGGCACTGCCACACCACGCGGCAGCTTCTTCGGCGGCGTCGAGCATCGGCTCGGGGCCACAGCAGTAGACGAGCGCGTCCGGCCCCACATCCCTCATGATCTCCCCGAAAGGGATCAAACCGCACTCGTCCTTCGGGAACAGGCGCACTCGGTCAGGGTGATCGTTGAGGAGCTCGCCGGCGAGGAACATGTCCTGCCGTGTTCGAGCCCCGTAGTGGAGGACCCAGTTCGCCCCGGCAGCCTCGGCGTCCTCGATCATCGGGATCAGTGGCGTGATGCCGATCCCTCCCGCGAGGAAGACGTACTCGCGAGCGGGCGTTAGCGGGAAGCGATTTCGCGGACCCCTCGCCTCGACGACCGCCCCGGTTCCCAGCTTGTCGAAGACGAACCGCGAACCACCCCGCCCATGGGCCACCAAAAGGACTGCGATCCGCCAGGTGTCGTCGTGGAGGCCGCCGCACAGTGAGTACTGCCGCACCAGGTCAGCTCCGAGCACCAGGTCGACGTGCGCTCCGGGCGCCCACGAAGGGAGGACACCTCCTCCAGCTTCCCGCAACTCGAGAACGGCTACGTCCCCGCGAACCTCCCTACGAGCCACCTGGAGCAACAGGTTCCTCTCCGTCGCGACGGGGGACGAGGCGTCGTCAACCGCGGGTAGCGACATCGGCGTAGCTGCGGACGACGAGCTCGTGAAACTTTAGGATCATTTCGTCAGCGGGCGATGAGAGCTGCCCGTGACTCATCATGCCTGACCGCAGGCCCGCGTTCTGAAGTCGCACGGCGTCCGCGTCCTCGCCCATTGTCCGCTCCCACATGTTCTCCCAGTCGACAGCGAATGCGGGGTCGAGGCCCTTCCGCGCCCACGTGTGGCTCACAAAGCGCGTCTTGTCAACGGCGACGGGGACCGTGTAGCCCGCGAAGATGTGATAGTCGTCCTTGCTGAAGAACGAGCCGGGGTGAAGGTAGACGTAGCGCTCCCCGTACGTCGGGTCCATCCCGTGCCGAGCGAGCACCGGCCCTGACTCGCGGTATCCATTGATCGCGCCGACAAGATTCTGGGTGACCCGGACCTCACGATCCTTGAGTGACTTGAACTCAGCGTCGAAACTTTCAGCGTGGATCGTGGGACAGTGGTAGCACTCGTTGGCGTTCTCGCACCACGCCTTCCAGTTCGCGTCGATGTCGATCGAGGTCACTCCCCGGTACTCGTAGTCCCCGTCGTTAAACGCGAGTTCCCACTCGGTTCCGAGGTCCTCGAGCTCCGGAAACGCGTCCGCGAGCGACTCGGCATCCGGGTCGGGGTTCACGAAGACGAGACCGTTCCAAATGTCGACCGATGCGGGCTTGAGGGCGACTCCCTTCCCGCTGAGCTCTTCCTTTGAGCACAGAGGCGCTGCACGAAGGGAGCCGTTCAGGTTGTAGGTCCAGCCGTGGTACTGACATTGAAGTAGTGGAGAGTTCCGGTTCTCCAGAGCCACGGGATAGGCGCGGTGCTGACAGATGTTCACCAGAGCACGGAGCAGGCCATCGCGCCCACGCGTCACCACGATCGGAACCTGGCCGACGTCAGCCAGAAGTTGGTCGCCGGGTTGGGAGACCGAAGACAGTGGTCCCGCCAGCTGCCAAGCATATGGAAACACCGACGTCAGCTCGAACCGGAAAACGTCCTCATCGCGATACCAGCGAGTCGGCAGTGTCAGGTGGTCGGATCGCCTGCGTTGGTAGTGCGCGACCTCGGCCGCAATCCTAGGCGGGACTACGTTGCTCCTCTGCGGCTTCGAGCGGAACGCGAGTTGAGACTCTATGGCTGTCATCTGCGGACTCCATCCTTGAACTGACGTTTTCCGTCACTCTATCCCCATCACTGAGCACTGACTATCGTTCAGGTCAGATTTTCTGCATCTCGCCGCCACTCAGTCATGCCCGACAGATTGGCCTACCCCGAGCTCGGTGAGCCGACGTACGCCGACCCCGCAGGGACTGGTGCGTTCGAGGTGATCCGAGCACAAGGACGCCCTCGCCAAGGCCGGACCCCAGGAGCCCCACGGGCCAGCGCTCTCCGTAGGAGACGCGCGGGGATTCGGTATGTCCCGCGACGAACTACTAACGTCCGCGCTTCGCAAGGCGCGACGAACGCCCCTCCTATGCTGGCCTCGTGGAACACAACGAAGGAGGACAGCCGAGAACAGCCTTAGACGGCTTCGACGCAGTGGACCGTAGCCTCATCGAAGAGCTGCAGCGTGACGGACGTGCGTCATACAAAGAGCTCGCTGCGAGCTGCCACGTGCCTGAGGCCACGGTACGACGTCGGGTCAATCGACTGCTCGACAGCGGAGTAATCAATGTTGTGGGCGTCCTGAACACGCTCGCGTCCGAGACGACAATAAACGCGCAGCTCCACATAGGGCTCGACCGAGATCCTGAGGCTGTCGCTCGGGAGATGGCGCAGTGGCCTGAAGTCACGTGGGTGGCCCTCACTGCGGGGCCACGCCCCCTGCTGGTCGAGGTGGTGTGTGTCGGTCGCAGCGGGGTGGTCGATTTGGTCCGTCGAGCGCATCAGGTTGACGGGGTTACCAGTGTGCAGAGCGTTGTCTACTTGAAAGTACTCAAGACGATGTACGCCGGGCCGCCGCCCGGGAGTGTCCTGACCTGATGGAACCGATGCGGTCAGGGCCTTCGGTAATCAGCATTGGAAAGTCTTGACTCACGACCCTCCGGTCAGATCGAGCGTTGCAGTGAGGCCTCGCCTGCACCGAGCACTGCGTTGACCTGCCAAAGGGCGCCACGATCTTGCTGTGCCCGTACTCGCCAGTGCTGCCCTAGTGGCATCGACCAGGGGCCGGCAGCAGGACGACCGCGCCCCGCTCCCCCACGACCGACGCTCCGGGAACCATCGGTCGCCACAGGTCGCCCGGCCTGCGCCGCCTCCAGCAGGAGACCGTCACGACCGCCATCCACGTCACCCACGACCAGGAGGAAGCGTCCCTGCCGTCCGACAACGTGGTCGCGCTGGACCACGGTCTGGGAAGCAGAAGGGCAGCCCTGCATCGGACTGCTACCTGCCAACTGATGTCTTCGTCGCCATCCTTCGGCACACCAACATGATCAGGGCATCGCCCGAGAGACCTCGGCCGGACTGACGAAAGGCCGTCCCGTCGCGTCATGCCCGCGCCCACGGGGCTCGAGGCCCACTGCAGCGATGGCTTCCATCGCCACGGATTCGTCATTGTCGGACGTGTCGCCTGACACGCCCACCGCCCCGACGAGCTGACCACTGGCGTCGTCGACCAGCACCCCGCCCGGTACGGGGATGACACGTCCGTCGAGAGCTGCTGTCGCCGACGCGACGAATTGCGGCTGGAGTTCGCCTCGCTCCATGATCGCGCGCGAGTTCATGCCGAGCGCCAGCGCGCCGTAAGCCTTGCCCCGGGCGATCTCGAATCGTCCAATGGGCGAGGCGTCCGATCTCTCCGCCACCACGACGTGCCCTCCACTGTCGAGCACGACGACTGTCAGCGGGCGCAGGTGTAGGCGGCCTGCCGCCGCGTGAACCAACTGTGCGATCTGCCGACCGGTCTCCAGCGATAGTGTCATACCGATTCCTTCTCGTTCTGCCGTCGAATCACCAGCACCAATGACTCAGCTGGGGCCACCTCGGGTCGGCACTCACTCGCAGATCGAGACGGGGAGCACGAACCGCGAATCGTGGGCGGCCGTTCGAGGCAGCGCCCGGGATTGACCGGTTGACACGTCCAGCGCCCGAGCGTCATGCGTGCGTCGCTTTGGACACCGGCGTAAGCGGCAGCACGTGCCTTAGAACACCGTCGTAGTCCTCTTCGCGCCATCCCAGAATGCGTTGTTCTCGAATAAACGGCAGCGGGATCGTCGGATCGGAGGTGTCGATCTCACGGCCGAGGCGGTGACCGTCAAACACAGCCTCAGCGATGACGCGGGGCTCGACGCAGTCGCCGATGCGAAGCAGTTGGGTGATCTCCGCTGCGCTCAGACGTTCCGGGTCGGCTGTCAGTTGCTCGTAGAGGTCATTGCGGGACCGGCGCTGCGTGACGAGCACTACCGAGTCGACGGTCCAGCTAGTCCCGGTGGCTGCGTGATAGACGTTGTGTCCGCGGATCTCTCCCGGCTCGATGGAGCTAAGCGCGTGACTAGTGACTAGCTCTACTCCAAGATCGAGCAACGCGTGCATCACGTGCCCACCTTCGTCCGTGTGGAACAGGTAGGCACCGACCTGGTCGGCGGGGGTGACCAAGATGACCTTCTTCCCCTCAAGGGCGAGCTTCTGCGCCAGGCTCGATCCCACGAAGTAGCCGTCACAGTCGTACACCAGGACTCGGCTGCCATCGACAATCCGTTTGCCGAGCATGACGTCTTCGGGTGTGAACACCATGGCCGAGTGAGTGTCGGCACCCGGGACGGGGAGATGGGTCATCGGGCTGGTGCCGCTACGGTCCCAGGTCGCGCCCGTAGCGATTACGACCGTTGCCGCACCGTATTCCAGGACGTCTTCGAGGTTGAAGTGTTTGCCTGTGAGCACGGTGACGTTCGACATCTTCGCCAACTGCGCTTCTCTGTACTCGACCACTCGTCGCCACGTGCGCATCCCGGGAAGCCGCGACACCCAATTGACGTGGCCGCCTACCTCCGACGCGGCTTCCGCCAGATGGACTGCTTCGAAACCCCGTTCGCCCAGGACACGTGCACATTCCATCCCGGCGGGGCCGGCGCCGATGATAAGAATGGGATCACCGGCACGGTCGGAGGGGTTGAACTTCTCGGGATGCCAACCGCGGCGGTACTCCTCCCCGACGGTGGCGTTCTGGGTGCAAACGATCCGACCGCCGCCATTGTTGAAGCGCGAGACGCACATGTTGCAGCCAATGCACTCGCGGATGTCTTCCGCTCTACCCTCCCGGATCTTGTTCGGGATGAACGGGTCGGAGATCGCCGGGCGAGCGGCGCCGATGATGTCGATCACTCCGTCACCTACCGCCCGGGCCATCAATTCGGGATCTGTGAACCGCCCGACGGCCGCGATGGGCTTCTTCGAATAGGGCCTAACCTGCTCGATGTACTGGCGTTGCCAGAAAGGTTCGAAGAACCGCGAGGAACTGACATCGTCCTCCAAGTGTCCTACTTGCATGTCCCACAGATCGACGATGTCGTCAAGCATCTCGACAGCGCCCACCCCGTCGTCGCTGACCTTGAAAGCCCTGTCCGTGGTGTCGTTGAAGGAATCAAGACAGAATCCGGCCACGATCGCACAGTCGTCGCCGACTGCTTCACGCACCTGTTCCAGGGTCTCCCGCCAGAACCGAGTCCTGTTCTCGAGTGATCCGCCGTACTCGTCGGTGCGGTGGTTCCAGTAGCGCCACAGGAACTGGAGCGGGAGCGAGAATCCTTCTCGTGCGGCAACCTGGACCAGGTCGAATCCGACGTTTCGCGCACGGACCGCTGCATCGACGTACGACTTCTGAATGCGGCGGATGTCGGACTTGTCCATCGCGTAGCAGGAGTGCCCCGACATGGCACTCGTTACCTGTGAAGGTCCACCGGCGGGCAGGCGCGTCACGTAACCGGTGTGGTCGGCACCCATGTACACCAGTTGGACACCGGCCAAGGCGTCGAACTCGTGGACGCGCTCAACCATGAGGCGCAGATTGGCTTCGTCGCGTTCATCGAGCAGCCGTGCTTGGACCCACGGCGAGTCATCGCTCTCCGCGTCGACCGCGCAATACTCGGTGTTGATCGCTGCCCACCCGCCTTCTGCCCGCATCCCGCGCAGGTATGCCTGTGCGCCTGGATACTCGACCCCGAGGCCAGAACAGTGGGGCGCTACGTAGAAGCGATTGCGGAAGGTCTTCGGTCCGACGCGGATGGGTTCGAACAACGGCGCATGGCGGGGGTCCATCGTCATCTCGTCACCGTACGTTCGGGGACTCGCACAGCCCTTCACGGAGACGGCTAAGTCGCAGTCTGCAATGTCGGTCATCTGACAATTGCAGACTTGCGACTGCGCCGAGGAGGCCCCCGATTCGGAGAGGAGTTGCCCGGAGAGCGCAAATACTCACGCCGAAACGTGTTGGACAGCCTTGTCGGATGCGTAGGTCGAAGTACGCGCGCTCCGACACGACCTCCCGTCCACGATCTTGTCGACGAGGGTGTATCGATGGACCGCGCACCCTCCGATCGGTGAGAACCGGTTGCGACGACTGTCTTCAGTTCCGTCTCTACCTGACTCGTGGGCAAACAGGACGTTGTATTCGGTCACATGGCGCCTGAATTCGCCTTGCCCAGAACCGGGGCGTTCAGGAAAGGGCGTGTCCCTGTAGATCATGTCGTCCGAGAAACAGTCGGGCACTGGGTCAATGTCGCTGGCGGGCCCACGCGGCCACGAGCCGGCAAAACATAGACTCGTTGCTTGCTACGACGTCTGCTGGGGAGTTGACACCGCTGAGTTTTGGTAGCGATGTCGCCAGTAGGCGACCGTCAGTCGTCATGGTCATGCGCGTCAGGTACAGGCGGACCGGGCGGCCCCGCTGGCTTAGGCGGGGGGACAAGCTGCTCGTCATCATCACCCGAAACACTTGCGTCTTCGACCTGGGACATCGTTCCTCCTAGTGGTGGAGGAACGAGCGTGCCTTACTGGACGCGCACAACTCTTGCCCCAATCCGCAAAACCGACCTGCGTCTTGACGCAGTACCGACGTTTCCCGGCGGACCAAGACCGTCCAGCGACGGGTCTTTGCAGCGCGAGACCAAGGCGTTGCGGGACGTCCCACCGGCCGGCCCGACCGGGGCACGCATGTGCCGGGCTGGAGCTGAGCCCAACCACTCGCCTTCCACGTCTCGGTCGCGGCTTACCCTAGGTAAGGAATTTGAGCACCGAAAGCGTGATCGGAAAGCCGACCGTATCGTTCAGGGAGCGTACGTAGGCAATGTAGCGGCATCCGACCCTGTTCCACGTCGGGGACCTGCTCTCCGCGGGCCCCGCGGAGAGCCCAATGTCCGACGTCACTGCACGCACGCCTATTCGAACTTGGGATCGAATAGGCACGCGTCTCACCCTGCCCATGAGTATTTCACGCCTCCTCGACCAGCCGCGCCCCTGCGCGGATAGGTCGGAGCACTGAGACTGTATGAAGCGCTAGCGCCAGACGAGGCCCGTAGGACGGGGTTCGACGTGGGATCATGCACGGGTGAGTTTCACCGTTGAATCCCTAGTCGCGGACCCGCTAGTTCGCACCCGCCTGGTTGCGGGGGACTCGGGGCTGCGGAGAGAGATCGCCTGGGCGCACACCTGCGAGGTCGCGGATCCATGGAACTGGCTCGGCAGCGGTGACCTCCTCATGACGGATGGTTACAGCTTCCCGTCGGAACCGGCCGCTCAGGTTGAATTCATACGCGAGCTTTTCTTAGCAAACATTTCCGGGCTAGCTCTGGGCGAGGGCTTTGTCGCTCCCCCGCTCACTACGGAGGCGAAAGAAGCGGCCGACGAGCTCGGGTTCCCGATCTTGCAAACCGCCCGCAGCGTCCCATTCGTGACCATCGCGCGGGTCGTCGCCGAGACGTCAGCGAGTGGCCAAAGCAACTCGCGCCCCGCGCGAGTGCTCCGCTTGTACGACATCCTGCGACGCAACCAGCGGCCAGGACCCGGCGACGAGTTGCTCGATCTCCTTGGCGCTGAGCTTCGCGCTGACCTCCACGTCTTCGACCTGACTCAGGGACGCGACCTACTACCGAGCCATGTCGAACTCCCGGCTTCCCTCCGACGACGCGCCCTGGAACGGGCCGCTGAGCAAGGTGGTCAGTTGTCCGCCTTCAACCGTCTTACGGACGGCGACTTTTCGGCGCTCCTCGTGCCGGTCGGAACGCGGGACTCGGCCGCCCTCGTTTTGCGCGTTCGAACTCCGGACGACGCGCCCGACCTCGTGCTCGCCCAGCACGCAGCCATGATCGCCGAGCTAGAGGTCGAGCGACGGGCGGCTCGCGCCGCGAGAGCGCGGACTCGGGGCGCAGATCTTGCTCGCCGGATGCTCGACGGCAACATTGAGCCTGATGCGGCCCGAGCCCAACTTCGATCGCTCGGGCTCGGCGACGGTCCTTGGATTGTGACGGCCTGGGCCGAGGTGACACCGCAAGGTCCCGCCGGGAGCGGAAACTCCTCGAAACTGGTCGACGCATTGGCATTCGTGGCATGGCCGCACCTTCACACGTTCGTCGAAGACACCCACCTGATCGTGGTTGAACACTCGAGAATGGAGAGCGGCCTCGACCTCGACGACCTCGAAGTTACGATGGGCGCGAGCCAAACGTTCTCTGCGATGGCCCGCTTCGCGGACGCGTTCCGCGAAGCCCGTTGGGCGCTAGAGAGCGCACGCCAGGCTGGACTCGCATCCGCCGTCTACGGTGCACACGGGTCGTACTTCATGCCCAACACCGTCGCCGAGGGAGAACTCGCCGTTCGCCGGCTCCTGGGTCCAGTCGTGGACTACGACCAGGCCAACGACGCCCACCTGATGGAATCGCTCCAGGTGTACTTCGAGGTCAATCGATCGTGGCAGGCTGGCGCTCGCCGCCTCGGGATCCACAAGCAGACCCTCGTCTACCGCCTCAAGAAGATTGAGGAGCTCACTGGAGCAGACCTTCGCGACTTCGGAGTGCAGGCCGAGCTGTACCTCGCCTTACGAACCTGGCGGCTGTTGAATCCGACTTAGGTGCGCACGTCTCATTAGCCGTCGCGGCGTGGTCAGTTGCATCCCAGAATAATGTTCTCTCCGAATGGCGGAGTGCTCTCGGGATTCGCCACGGATTCGACAGGCTCGGTCCGATCGCCGGTCACGGCGCTCTCGGCGATACCACCCGCGATCATCGGAAAACCACAGTCCGAGAGCCATTCAGCAGCACCCTGTATTCGGCGTGCGCGGTCACGGCCCGAGCCAGGGCAAGGGCCTCAAGATCGCGCCCGGTAGCCGTCAGGTCCACGGCAGAGCTCGAGTGATCGACCCGGGTGAAGTCCTGCTCGATAATGGGTCCTTCATCGAGTTCGGCGGTGACATAGTGCGCGGTCGCGCCGATCACCTTCACGCCGCGTGCGTGAGCTTGGTAGTACGGCCGAGCTCCCTTGAAGCTGGGCAGCAGACTGTGGTGGATGTTGATCGCTCGTCCCGCCAGTTCGCGACACAACGTGTCGGAGAGGATCTGCATGTAGCGGGCCAGGACGACGAGATCAGCATCATGGGCAGCAATGAGCTTGCGGAGTTCGTCCTCGGCCTGCTCCTTGGTTTCACCCGTGACCGGCACGTGGTGGAACTCGATCCCGTGCCACTCCACGAGTTCGCGAAAGTCTTCGTGGTTGGAGACGACCGCAACGATCTCGGCGGGCAGCGAGCCAGTTCGCGAGCGATGGAGCAGGTCGTTTAGACAGTGTCCCTGCTTAGATACCATCACCAGCGCACGCTGCCGATGGCTCGGATCCTGGATCGCCCACTCAGCCTCGAGAGGGTGGGCGACAGCGGCGGCAAACTCTTCCCGAATCGTCGCGACGGAGATCGGATCTTCGGATGCAGCGTGAATCCGGAGAAAGAACAGGCCAGTGTCATCGTCACCGAATTGCTGGCTGTCGCGGATCGTGAAGCCACGGTCGGCGAGGAACCCTGCCACGGCGGCCACGATGCCGGGCCGGTCGACACAAGAGAGCGTCAGGACCAGGTCGTTGTTCACTGCTTCGGCCTTTCGGACTTGGGATCGTACATTGGACTCAGAGAGGCGCGTGCCGATACTCGGCGCCCTGCCACGTCAACCTCGTACTGGCCGTCGTTGAACCACTCGCGCGGAACGACCTCAGTCGCTTCGACCCAAGCAAGAGCCACGGCTCCGCCAAGGGTGTGGCCGAACTGTGCCGAGACGACACGGCCAACCCGAACGCCATCGCGAAACACCGGCTCGTCGTGGAAGAGGAGCGGCTCTGGATCCGCCAGGACCAATTGGACCAAGCGGCGAGACACCCCTTCCGCCCGGCGCTTCTCGAGGGCCTCCTGCCCTAGGAAGCCTCCGGGCTTTTCCCATCGGACCGCGAAGGCAAGTCCGGCCTCAAGCGGGTTGTCTCCTGCTGAGATGTCGTGACCCCAGCTGCGGTAGCCCTTCTCGATCCGCAGTGAGTTCATGGCGTGATAGCCGACCGGTCGCAGTCCGTGCGGCTGACCCGCAGCCATAAGCGTCTCCCAGATGTGCCCGGCGCTCTCAGCGGGGATCAGTAGTTCCCAGCCGAGCTCGCCGACATACGTCACGCGGGTGGCACGCACAAAGGTATGGCCGAGGTCGATCTCCCGCGAGGTTCCGAAGGGGAAGGCCTCGTTGGACAAGTCTGCGTCGGTTAGCGGAGCCAGCAGATCGCGGGCGTTCGGACCCATGACGGCGAGCATCGCCATCGTCCCGCTGACGTCAGCGACTGTGCAGAAGTCGTCGACGCCGATGTTTCGACGCAGGTGGGCGAGATCCCGGTTCACTGTCGCGGGGCCGGAGAGCACCAGGAACTCGTCTTCGGCCACGCGCGTTACTGTCACGTCGGCCACGATGCCGCCGTGGGCGTCAAGCCACTGGGTATACGTGATCCGACCAACAGCGGTGTCAACGTCGTTAACTGATACTCGGTTCAGAACACGAACCGCGTCGCGGCCCTGAACCAACAACTTGCCGAACGATGAGGTGTCGATCATGCCGACGGCCTCTCGGACTGCCTGGTGCTCAGCCGCGGAGTGCTCGAACCAATTCGGGCGACCGAACGAGTACTCGTACTGACGCTCTACGCCGTCCGGGGCGTACCAATTCGCGCGCTCCCAGCCAGCGAGCTCGCCAAACACCGCCCCAGCTGCCCTCGTCTGCTCATACAGCGGGCTGACTCGTAGTCGCCGTGCGCTCGTGCGCTGCTGGAACGGCCAGTGCACCTCATACGACAGATCCAGCGTCTCGACGACCCGCTCGGCAAGAAAGCGTGGATTCATCTCGTGACGCTGCACACGTCCCAAATCAGTTTCGGGAAGGTCGATCGGGCTCCGGCCGTCGACGATCCAGTCGGCCAGGACCGAACCAGCCCCAGGTCCGGAGAGGAAACCGACGGAATTGAAGCCAGCTGCGACGAAGTAGTTGGCCAGCTCAGCGGCCTCGCCGAAGTGGTACTGGCCATCGGGAGTGAAGCTTTCAGGACCACAGAAGTGCAGTCGGATTCCGGCGTCGCCCAGGATCGGGACGCGCTCGATCATCCGCTCGTAGAACGGACCGAGATGGTCCCAATCCTCGGGCAGCTGCAGGTACCCCTTGGAGTCGGGGATGCCGTCGATCGCCCACGCATAACTGCCAGGCTCGAAGAAGCCCACCATGAGAGCGCCGGCTTCATCCTTTACGTATGAGTATTCGTCGCCGCTCTTGATAGTCGGGAGGTTGCGCGGAAGGCCGTCGATCGCCTCGGTCACGATGTAGTAGTGCGCAAGAGCCTGGAGAGGAACGCTGACGCCGGCCAAGGCGCCGAACTCCCTGCCCCACATGCCGGTCGCGTTGACGACGTACTCGGCCTCGATGTCTCCCGCCGTCGTACGGACGCCTGTCACCCGGCGGCCCGACGTCGCAATTCCGTTGACCGTTACACCCTCTACAACCCGGGCGCCCCGCTGCGTCGCACCGCGAGCAAGCGAGATGGTGGTGTCGGTGGCGCTACCGCGGCCGTCATTCGGAAAGTGGAGGCTGCCATATAGACCGTCCGGGTTCAGCAGCGGGTGGAGCTCCAGGGTCCGTTCGACGTCAAGCAGTTCGGCCACGATGCCATTACCACTGACGGCAGACGCTAGATGTTGGAGCTCAACGAGGCGGTCCGGCGAGGTGGCTAGATTCATGGTCCCTGTGCGGACGAAACCAGTGGAGAACCCGGTGTCCGTCTCAAGGTCTTGGAAGACCTCAAGACTTCGCTGAACGACTTCTCTCGTGCCCCAGGTTCCGCGAGCCTGCGTAACAAGGCCGGCCGCGTGCCACGTAGTCCCGGAGGTCAATGTGTTGCTTTCAAGCAAGACGACATCGGTCCACCCTCGCCGTGCGAGGTGATATGCCGTACTCGCGCCGATGATCCCGCCGCCGACGATCACGACCTGGGCTCGTGCGGGGAGCTGCTGTGCCATTGGGCCACCCTTTCGTTCAGAAGGCCACGATCTCCCGGCGCTCAGCCGCGTGCCATCCGACGGCACATCGAACCTGGCGCCTCCGACTGTGCGATCGACCAATGGTGCTCGTGCCCTGAGTCAGGGACGGTTCCTCTACCGCTTGCGCCGGTTCGACCTCTGGCCCAGCGAGACAAACGGGGCAGTACAAGGGTTTGTGCCGAACACGACCAGGAGGATGGCTAGTGGAGCCGGACCGTAGGGCAGTCGTCATCAACGGATCACTCGCTGCCCGCGACGTTAAGGAGTCGTTGCGCGCGCGCATCACGGCGCTCGAACGGCTCGGCCGCAAGCCTGGACTCGGCACTATCCTCGTAGGAGAGGACGCCGGGTCGCACTCGTATGTAGCGGGCAAGCACCGTGACTGTGCTGAGATCGGAATCGACTCGATCCGGATCGACTTCCCGGCCAACGTGTCTCAAGAGCGCGTCCTTGATGCCGTTCGCAGGCTCAACAAGGATCCGCGTTGTTCCGGCTTTATCGTCCAGTTGCCGCTCCCGGCGCACATCGACATGCACGCCGTGTTGAACGCGATCGACCCCGATAAGGACGCTGACGGTCTCCACCCAGTCAACCTCGGCCGACTAGTGCTGAATCAGCCTGGCACGCTGCCCTGCACGCCGCGAGGCATCCTCGAGCTCCTACGAGGCAACGACGTGCCCATCACTGGGTCCCAGTTCTGCGTGATCGGATGCGGCACCACCGTCGGGAGACCGCTGGGGTTGATGCTGACCCGGCCGAGTGAGCACGCAACCGTGACGATGGTCAACGAGGCGACGATTGACGTAGCCGCCCATACACGCGTGGCGGATGTCGTTATCGCGGCCGCTGGGGTGGCGCACCTTGTCCAGCCCTACTGGATCAAGCCCGGCGCCACCGTGCTGTCGGTCGGCATCACGCGCACGGTCGAGGGCATCCTGGGAGACGTTCACCCTGACGTGGAAACCGTGGCGGGCAAATGGACCAGAGCCACCGGCGGTGTAGGGCCGATGACTCGCGCGATGCTCCTAAAGAATGTTGTCGAACTAGCCGAGCGCTCCGCCGGGATCCAGACCACCGGCAACGCGCTAGCAGCCTCGTGAGAGGTGGAACTGTGACCCGGAGCGAAGCCTCATGAACATTGTCGTCTGTGTGAAGTACGTTCCCGACGCCACTGCCGACCGGCAGTTCGAGTCGGACAACACCGTGGACCGTGTCGGCGTCGACGGGCTCCTGTCCGAGCTCGACGAGTACGCCGTCGAGCAGGCCCTCCAGATCAAGGAGAAGGCCGGCAACGACACCGAGGTCACCGCGGTGTGCATCGGCCCGGAGAAGGCCGTCGACGCCGTCCGCAAGGCGCTGCAGATGGGCGCCGACAAGGGCATCCACGTCGTCGACGACGCGATCGCCGGCTCCGACGCCGTCGCCACCTCGCTCGTCCTCGCCAAGGCCGTCGAGAAGGCCGGCCCGGCCGACCTTATCGTCTGCGGCATGGCCTCGACCGACGCCGTCATGAGCGTCGTCCCGGCGATGCTCGCCGAACGCCTCGACCTCCCGCAGGTCACCCTCGCCTCGGTCGTCGAGACCCAGGGCGACCAGGTCCGCGTCAAGCGCGACGGCGACACCGCGACCGAGGTCATCGGCGCGACGATGCCGCTCGTGCTGTCGGTCACCGACCAGTCCGGCGAGGCTCGCTACCCGTCGTTTAAGGGCATCATGGCCGCCAAGAAGAAGCCGCTCGAGACCTGGTCGCTCAGCGACATCGGTGTCGACGCCGGCGACGTCGGCCTGTCGGTCGCGTGGACCGAGGTCGACGAGACCACGCCCCGCCCGCCGCGCACCGCCGGCGAGATCGTCAAGGACGAGGACAGCTCGGGGGCCACGGCGCTGACCGAGTTCCTCGCCGCCAAGAAATTCATCTGAAGACGAAGCAAGGACCGGCGAATCAAGTCGGTCAGCTCGAAGACGGCCGGGCATCGTCGATGAGATTTCGTGTCTCCGTGGGGCGACGAAATTTTGTTCAGTCATACGTCGGCGGTGCCCGGCGCCCCACATCAAGGTCGAGTCGTGGCAGCGGCTCACCGCTCGTGCCGAGGAGGCCGTAATGTCTGAAGTTCTCGTTCTCATCGACCACGTCGACGGCGCCGTGCGCAAGCCGACGTACGAGCTCCTGACCATCGCCAAGCGGCTCGGCGAGCCGTCCGCGGTCTTCATCGGCAGCGGAGCCCAGGGCGCCGAGGTAGCCGAGAAGGTCAAGGCGCACGGCGCGGAGAAGGTCTACGTCGTCGACGACGCGCAGATCAAGGGCTACCTGGTGGCCCCGAAGGCCGAGGCGCTGCAGCAGCTCGCCGAGAAGGCCCAGTCGGGTGGGGGCCTCGCCGCGATTCTGATCCCCTCCACCTCGGAGGGCAAGGAGATCGCCGGTCGCCTGGCGATCAAGATCGGCTCGGGCCTCATCACCGACGCCGTCGACGTGCAGGAGGGCGGGGTGACCACGCAGAGCGTGTTCGCCGGCAACTTCACCCTGACCGGCAAGGTCACCAAGGGCACGCCGATCATCACGGTGAAGCCGAACTCCGCTGCTCCGGAGGAGTCCGCGGGTGCGGGCGCCGTTGAGGAGTTCGCGGCGACCATCTCGGACTCGGCGAAGAAGGCGCAGATCGTGGCCTCGCAGCCGCGGAAGGCGACCGGTCGCCCCGAGCTCACCGAGGCCGCGATCGTGGTCTCCGGTGGTCGTGGCACCGGCGGCAACTTCGAGCCGATCGAGGGCATGGCCGACGCCCTGGGCGCGGCGGTCGGCGCCTCGCGTGCCGCGGTCGACTCCGGCTGGATGCCGCACTCCTTCCAGGTCGGCCAGACGGGCAAGACCGTGTCGCCGCAGCTGTACGTTGCCGCCGGCATCTCCGGTGCGATCCAGCACCGCGCCGGCATGCAGACCTCGAAGACGATCGTGGCCGTCAACAAGGACGAGGAAGCCCCGATCTTCGAGCTGGTCGACTTCGGTGTGGTCGGTGACCTGAACACGGTCCTCTCGGCCGCCGCCGACGCGATCAACCAGCGCAAGGACTAACAGAGAATTGGTTGTCATCCTGGGAATCCTGAACGTAACTCCGGACTCATTTTCCGATGGCGAACGATTCCGGGGCCCCGAGGATGCCATCGCAACCGGGATTCAGCTCTTCGCGGCGGGTGCCGACTTCGTTGATGTCGGCGGCGAGTCAACGCGTCCGGGAGCATTCCCCGTTGACGATGAGCTCGAACTTCAACGCGTCTTGCCGGTCGTTGAGGGGCTGGCAGCGGAAGGTGTCGCCGTCAGCGTCGACACCATGAAGGCAGGGGTAGCAGCCGCCTGCCTTGAGGCTGGCGCTGTGATGGTCAATGACGTCAGCGGCGGGCTTCACGATCCTCCAATTCTCGCGACCGTGGCCGAGCAACACGCAACCCTTGTGCTATCGCATTGGCGGGGTCCGAGCCGGACTATGGCAACCCGTGCCGTCTACGACGATGTCGTGGCCGAGGTGACAGCCCACCTGCGAGGTCGAGCGGATGCTGCTCGAGCCGCAGGCGTCCCCGAATCCCGACTCGTGCTGGACCCAGGGATCGGTTTCGGGAAAACCAGTGTCCATAACTGGCAACTTCTCGCGAATGTCGCAACGATCCTGGACCTCGGCTATCCGGTCATGATCGGCACGTCGCGAAAGTCCTTCCTCGGCGAGCTCACAGCTCAGGGTCGCGGAGCTCCGCCCACGGAGCGCGATGACTTGACCGCAATCACGTCAGCGCTGGCAGCGGTCTCCGGTTGCCAGTACGTCCGCGTCCATGACGTTGTTGCGACTCGGCGGGCTCTCGCTGTGGCCGACAGGTGGACCAGTGCTCTAGGGGCAGGTCTTGGACGACATCGAAAGACGTAGTAGATCTCGGCCCTGCAGGCTCCTCGCCCATCAGCTTCTGCCTCGATGATCCGAGCCATGGCGGAAGGAGTAGCCGAGGCGGCGACCGTCATCGCCGAAGAGATTCGTTGGCGGGGCCTCGCCGGGCGCATCCCCACCTCTCGAATCCAGTGATGCCAGCAGTGTCGCTGAAGAAATCGGGCGATTGGAAAGATCCCCTCGGGGTGCCGTTGAGCACTTGGATCTGTGGCGAACCGCTACCGCCAGAAGGTCGAGAAGATGTCGACCGACACTCGACCCGATCCGCGGCGGCACTAGCCGGATCCTGCATGGCCGCCGGCATTCGTCTCGGATCACCACGCCGCTCGCGGCCAGCAGGTGTCGTGAGTACGTGCTGTCCGCTGTGTCCCCAAGAGCCTTGCCGGCTTTCCTTTGTACTCGACTGGTCGCTCGGGTCGCGGTACTAGCTGTACTGATCGGGCACGTTGGTCGAGATCGTGTGACGACACGGTCTGAATGAGCTTGGAAGGCGAAGACCTCCGGGCGTGGAGTGGAGCTGTCTAAGAACCGCTTCCACCACCTGGAGGTCTTCGTGTCCCACGCTACCCATGCCAACGCAGCATTGACCCCGCTCCATCGCCTCAAGCTGGCCCGTCTGGTCGTGGATGAGGGCTGGCCGATCGCTCGAGCCGCGGAACGTTACGACGTGTCCTGGCCGACCGCGAAGCGGTGGGCCGACCGATACCGGCGGCTCGGGCCGGTCGGGATGAACGACGCGTCCTCGCGGCCGCACCACTCGCCAAACCGGGTCCCGGCGCCGGTGGTCCGCAAGATCGTGCACCTGCGCTGGAAGCAGCGACTCGGCCCGGTCCAGATCGCCGACCGGGTCGGGGTAGCACCTTCGACGGTCCACAAGGTGCTGGTCCGCTGTCGGATCAACCGGCTCACCCACCTCGACCGTGCCACCGGGGAACCGGTCCGCCGCTACGAGCACCCCTACCCGGGGTCGCTGCTGCACCAAGACGTCAAGAAACTCGGCAACATCCCCGACGGCGGCGGCTGGCGCTACGTCGGCCGCACCCAAGGCGGTCGGAACCGTGTCGCGACCCCGGGCAAGCCCCGCAACGCCCACGGGAACCCCAAAGTCGGGACGTGCTTCGTGCACACCGTCATCGATGACTACACCCGGCTGGCCTACGCCGAATGCCACGATGACGAGACCGCCGCTACGGCAGCCGCGGTGCTGGCCCGGGCGGTGGCCTGGTTCGCGGTCCGTGGCGTCACGATCGAACGAGTCCTGACCGACAACGGCAGCTGCTATCGGTCGTTCTTGTGGCGCGACACCTGCGCCGAGCTCGGCATCACGCCGAAGCGAACGCGCCCCTACCGACCCCAGACCAACGGCAAGATCGAACGCTTCCATCGCACCATGGCCGACGGCTGGGCCTTCAAGAAGCTCTACCGCTCCGAGAACGCCCGCCGCGCAGCACTGGCAGCATGGGTCCACCAGTACAACCACCACCGGCCCCACACCGCGATCGGCGGGTCAGCACCCATCACCAGGTTGACCAACCTCACCGATCAGTACAACTAGCGCAGACACCTCTGCGGCTTAACGGATCCACGATTGCGGCCAAGACGGGTCAGCAGGAAATCGGGTTTGGCACCCTTCTCGAGCTTGCGACACTCCCTCCCTCTGTAGGCCGCAGATCCGTCCACCAGGGGCTGGTCCACGGCCGAGGCTGACGGGCAGAGGACGGCGGCGACAACGGAAGCGCAACCTGCTCCACTTTTCGTCATGTGCGTGCCACCTCGATGCCTGGAGTGGCGCAAGATTCTTGCGGGGCCCCCCAAGCCTCGAGGGCTCTGAACGTCGGCAGGAGCCAAGCCGAAACTCGCCGCTAGGTCACGCGTCCCATCCACTCCGATCCAACGCAGCCGCAAGGGCGTCGCCTCAGAAAGCCTGGTTATCCACGCCTACCAGCCCCGATCGGCCAGCCGGTGCGGCTGCGGGATCTCCTCGACGTTGATGCCGACCATGGCCTCGCCCAGGCCGCGCGAGACCTTGGCGACCACGTCGGGGTCGTCGTGGAAGGTCGTGGCCTTGACGATCGCCTCGGCCCGCTGGGCGGGGTTGCCGGACTTGAAGATGCCCGAGCCCACGAACACGCCCTCGGCGCCGAGCTGCATCATCATCGCCGCGTCCGCCGGGGTCGCGATGCCGCCCGCGGTGAAGAGGACCACCGGCAGTTTGCCCGCCTCGGCGACCTCCTTGACCAGGTCGTACGGCGCCTGCAGCTTCTTCGCGGCGACGAACAGCTCGTCCTCCTGCAGCGCGCCGAGCCGACGGATCTGGCGACGGATCGTGCGCATGTGGGTCACGGCGTTGGACACGTCGCCGGTGCCGGCCTCGCCCTTGGAGCGGATCATCGCCGCACCCTCGGTGATCCGGCGAAGGGCCTCACCCAGGTTGGTCGCACCGCACACGAACGGGACGGTGAAGGCCCACTTGTCGATGTGGTTGGCGTAGTCCGCCGGCGTCAGCACCTCGGACTCGTCGATGTAGTCGACGCCCAGCGACTGCAGCACCTGGGCCTCGGCGAAGTGCCCGATGCGGGCCTTGGCCATCACCGGGATCGAGACGGCCTCGATGATCCCGTCGATCATGTCGGGGTCGCTCATCCGCGACACCCCGCCCTGCGCGCGGATGTCGGCCGGCACCCGCTCGAGCGCCATCACGGCCACCGCGCCGGCATCCTCGGCGATCTTCGCCTGCTCGGCGTTGACGACGTCCATGATCACGCCGCCCTTGAGCATCTCCGCCATCCCGCGCTTGACCCGGGTGGTGCCGGTGTTCTCAGTCATGGCAACTCCTGCTCCTGGTGCGTCTCGACAGGCTCATCCTGTGTCCTCAACCGCGGGGCCGTCGCCGAGATTGGCGTCCTCTAGTTATCGTCGGGTACCCGTGCGTCTGTGCCCGCGGTGTCGAAGTCCGTACGGGAAAAGTGGTCCTCGCGGTTCTTCTGCGGTCCCCACTCGACGACAGGTGGCATCCCATCCGGCCCGCGCCAGCTAGCGCTACGCATCGAAAGTCCCTCTGTGTGCCTGGTCATCAGCCTTACGCAAGGTCAGCTCCCGATGCGATGTCCCGGTCATGTCGGCCACTCGACGCTGAGGTACTGCGTCTCCTGAAACTCACGGAGACCGTCGCGGGCCCCTTCCCGACCCAGACCGCTCTGCTTGACCCCGCCGAACGGCGCGGACGGGTCAGAGACGAGCCCGCGGTTGATACCGACCATTCCCGCGTCGATTCGCTCGCCCAGCCGCACTGCCCGTCCCAGCTCTCCGGCGAACACGTAGGCGGCGAGGCCGTACTCCGTCTCATTGACCTGGCGGAGAAGCTCGTCCTCATCGCGCCACACGACGATCGGGGCCACCGGCCCGAAGATCTCTTCGCGGAGGATCGTGGCGTCGGCCGGCACATCGGCGAGCACCGTCGGGGGGTAGAAGTACCCGGGAACATCCGGCAGCTGGGCTTGGTGAGAGATGCGTGCACCTTCGCGGACTGCGAGGTCGACCGCTTCGGTCACGCGGTGCAGGGCGCGCGCGTTGATGAGTGGGCCGATGGCAGCGCCGTCGACGGCCGGACCGACAATGAGCTTCTCGACTTCCGCACCGAACTTGGCGAGGAAGTCGAATGCGACGTCGCTGTGCACGTAGATGCGGTTCGCGGCCGTGCACGCCTGTCCGCCGTTGCGGAACTTCGCGATCATCGTGCCTACCACCGCGGCGTCGAGGTCAGCGTCCTCGGTGATCACGACGGGGGCGTTACCGCCCAGTTCCATCGAAGCGTTGACAATGCGGTCGGCTGCCTGGCGGAGCAGCGTGCGCCCAACGCCGGTCGAGCCCGTGAAGGAGATCTTCCTGACGCGCTGGTCGCCGAGCCACGCGGTGACGACAGGGCCGGCGTCGGTGGTCGTGACGATCTCGAGCACCCCTTCCGGCAGCCCGGCCTCGGCGAGGAGCCGAGCTATGGCGAGGGCTGTGAGCGGGGTCTCCGCAGCGGGTTTGAGCACGACGGTGCAGCCGGCTGCTAGAGCCGGCGCGATCTTGCGGGTCGCCATGGCTGCTGGGAAGTTCCACGGCGTGACGAGTGCTGCGACCCCGATGGGGCGGTGCGAGACCAGCGTTCGCGTCCCGCCCGCGGGAGCATCGCCGTACTCGCCGCCGGGTCGAACCGCCTCCTCCGAGAACCAGCGAAAGAACTCGGCGGCGTAGCCGACCTCGGCTGCGGCGTCCGCGAGTGACTTTCCGTTCTCGCGCGCGATGAGGCCGGCGAGCTCATCCCGATCGCGAAGCATGAGCTCGAACGCGCGCCGCAGGACGTCGGAACGGTGACGTGGGGCCGTTCGGGACCAGTCGGCGAAGGCGCGTGCGGCACGGTCGACAGCCTCTCGGGCCGCTCCGACGTCCTGGTCGGGGACTTCGCTGAGCACCTCGAGGGTGGCAGGGTTCTCGACGGGGATGTTGCGGTTGCTGGTCACGGGTAGAGACCTCTCTGTCGATGCGCCTCAGCGACGCGACGTACGGCGAGGCAGGTGGCCGCCTGCCGGAGGGGGAGTCGGAGGCGGTCGGCCTCCGCGAGTACCTGACACCAGGCGTTGTCCATGCGCTCGGCGAGCTTGGACTCGACTTCGGCTTCGCTCCACCAGTACGCCTGGTTGGCCTGGACCCACTCGAAGTACGAGACGACGACCCCGCCTGCGTTCGCGAGGATGTCGGGAACGACCAGCGTGCCGATCTCGGCCAGAATTCGGTCCGCCTCGGTGGTAGTCGGACCGTTGGCGCCCTCGACCACGACTGGCGCCCTGACGGAGCCGGCGTTGCCTGCGTGGATCACGCTCTCCACCGCAGCCGGGACCAGGAGGTCGACTTCGAGGGTGAGCAGCAGTTCGTTGTCGATGCCGGTTGCGGGGCCGAAGTCCACCACCGAGCCCGTCTGCTCGACGTGGGCCTCGAGGGCTCGCACGTCGATCCCGTCCGGGTTCCAGATCGCACCGTGCTCATCGCTGACCGCGATGACGACGACTCCCGCCTCGGCCAGGAAGCGAGCAGCCCCCCGGCCGACCTTGCCGAAGCCCTGAACCGCGGCGGTCGATCCGGCAGCATCCAGACCGAGGTGCCGCAGTGCAGCGAGCGCCGTGAAGACGACGCCACGCGACGTCGCCGACGCACGTCCCAACGATCCGCCAAGGCTGACCGGCTTCCCGGTGACCGTGCCGAGGACCGTGTGGCCGCTCGCCACGGAGTACGTGTCCATCATCCACGCCATGGTGTGCTCGTCGGTTCCGACGTCCGGCGCGGGAATGTCCCGGGTCGTCGGCCCGATCATGGGGAGGATCTCGGAGGTGTAACGACGCGTCACGCGCTCGAGCTCCGCCGTCGAGTACCTGCTCGGGTCGATCGTTACGCCCCCTTTGGCGCCGCCGTAGGGGAGGTCCATCAGCGCGCACTTCCACGTCATCCACATGGCGAGTGCTCGGACCTCGTCGAGGTCGACGTGGGCGCTGTAACGGAGTCCGCCCTTGGCAGGTCCTCGCGAGAAGTTGTGCTGGACACGATGACCGGTGAGCACCTCGATCGAGCCGTCGTCGCGGCGCAGCGGGATGCTGACGGTCACCTCGCGGCGCGGCGAGGCGAGCAGGCGGTGCATTCCACCGTCGTACCCGAGCACGTCCACCGCGTGCCGCAGCTGCTCCTGTGCATCGTCGAGTGGACCGCGTGCCCCGTTGTCGCCAACCCCCGGGCCGGTAGGCACACTGTGGAGAGCCGTCATCGAGTGGCCCAGAAGGCGGCCTCGAGCACGTCGAGCGCATCGTGGAGCAGGTGGTCGCCGATGGCGAGTGGAGGAAGGAAACGCAGAACGTTGCCGTAGGTCCCGCAGGTCAGCACGATGACACCCTGCCGGTGCGCCTCGGACGCGACCGCACGTGCCAGCTCGGCGTCGGGCTCGGTGGATCCGGAGCGCACGAGCTCGACGGCGATCATCGCGCCGCGGCCGCGAACCTCGCCGATCCGCGGGTCGGCTTCCTGGAGAGTGGCTAGGCGGTCCTTCATCAGTGCCTCGATCTCGCGAGCGCGCTCGACCAGGCCGTCCGCCTCGATGGTCTCGATCGCTGCGAGTGCAGCCACACAGGCCAAGGGGTTGCCGCCGTACGTGCCGCCGAGGCCGCCGGTGTGGGCGGCGTCCATGATCTCGGCGCGGCCGGTCACGGCCGACAGCGGCAGGCCGCCCGCGATGCCCTTAGCAGTCACGATCAGGTCGGGAACGACCCCTTCACGATCGCACGCGAACAGGTCACCAGTGCGCGCGAATCCGGTCTGCACCTCGTCGGCCACGAAGACCACCCCATTAGCCCGGCACCACTCCGCGAGCGCGGGCAGGAACCCCGGGGCCGGCTCGATGAACCCGCCCTCGCCCTGGATCGGCTCGATGACCACTGCCGCGAGGTTGTCGGCGCCCACCTGCTTCTCGACCAGGTCCAGTGCGACCGCCGCTGTAGTGGCACCATCGAGGCCACCGTCCCGGAACGGATACGACAGCGGAGCGCGGTAGACCTCGGGCGCGAACGGACCGAAGCCGTGCTTGTATGGCATGTTCTTCGCCGTCATGGCCATCGTCAGGTTGGTACGCCCGTGATAGGCGTGGTCGAAGACGACCACCGCGTCACGACCAGTGTGCGCGCGGGCGATCTTCACGGCGTTCTCAACGGCCTCGGCGCCGGAGTTGAAGAGCGAGCTGCGCTTCTGGTGGTCGCCAGGGGTCAGCCGGTTGAGCGCCTCCGCGACGCTGACATAACCGTCGTACGGCGTCACCATGAAGCAGGTGTGCGTAAACGCCGCAACTTGCTCCTGCACGGCTGCAACCACGCGCGGTGCACTAGCTCCGACGGTCGTGACAGCGATGCCCGAGCCAAGGTCGACCAAGTGGTTGCCATCGACGTCGACGACGATCCCGCCAGCGGCTCTGGCCGCGAAGACCGGCAGCGTGGTGCCGACCCCGGCGGCTACCGCCGCAGTCTTGCGCTCCATCAAGGCACGCGAGCGAGGACCCGGCAGCTTGGTGACAAGCAGGCGCTGCTGCTCCACCCCGTGCTCGTTCGTCAGCGTCGTGGGTCCGTTGGTCGTCGCGGTCATGATTCAAGGGTGGAACCGACTCACTATGCTGTCCAATACCTATTGTTGAACGAATTCATGCCTGTGAGGACTAGTGCAGCTCAGTCATCTCCGCTATCTCGTCGCCACCGCAGAAGAGGGCAGCGTCAGCAAGGCCGCGGTCCGAGTTCACGTAGCCCAGCCATCACTGTCGCGCCAGCTCCGGCAGCTTGAGCGGGATCTCGGCGTACCGCTCTTCGAGCGCGGCGCGGGTCGCCTGGTCCTCAACCGGACCGGTCGAGCCCTCCTCCCGGGCGCGCGGGCAGTGCTGGCCGCCGCAGAGGCGCTGCAGGACTCCGCCGCCTATCACCGCAGAGGACGAATCAAGCGACTCACGATTGCCGCGCCGACCGTCACCCTCACCGACGTCGTCTCGCCGTTCGTCGCCACGATGTCTCCCGACGATCCCGTCGTCGACGTCCTTGGGGCTGACGGTCTCGACCCTGTCGAGATGCTCCGGGCGGGCGCGGACCTCGTGATTGGAACCCGCCGGCCCCCAGCGCCGTATGCCGCCCGGGAGTTGGCGACTCTACCCGTCTGGGCCTACGTGCCGAACGACGATCCATGGGCCGCGCGCGAGAGCCTGACGATCAGCGAGCTGGTGAGCCGACCTCTCGTCGCGCTGCCGTCGACCTTCACCGCTCGCGAAGCGCTGGACGCTGCCGTCGTCGCGTACGGCGGGTCGTACACCGCCATGGTGGAGGCGGCGAACGGGACGATCGCTCAAGCGCTCGCTGCCTCCGGCCGCGGCGTAGCCGTCGTGTCCGACGACCCCAGGTACGACCTTGTTCCGCTGTCCATCGACCTCGGCGGAGAGATGCTCGCCATCCACCTGACCGCGGCGTGGGATTCAAGCGGGGTGGCCGCGTCCACGATTGCCGATGTCGCGGAGCGACTGCGCGCGTGGGTAGTTCATGTCTACGAGTCAGCGACGCCGACGACACCGCGTTTGGTCGATTGCCCGGACGCCTAGACGGTATGACGTGACCCGGTCGCGTTGACGGGGTTGCGGGCCGGGGGCTCACTCACAAATGGTCGTGGGTTACCGAGTAGGGGCTGCCTGCTCGGCCTATCCAACAGTTGTGGGAGGCCCCGGTGTT
>ERZ761609.361-NODE-361-length-55890-cov-34.661646_pt1 | contig 55890 bp, 54 predicted proteins | sample MGYA00511163_ERZ761609 | MGnify/ENA primary metagenome ERZ761609 (study PRJEB28899, sample SAMN02445070) | bioreactor sludge metagenome | biome: EBPR sludge | place: Australia: Brisbane, Thorneside Wastewater Treatment Plant | collected 2011-12-16 ... | reverse complement strand
GACCACCGAGATCTACACTCTTTCCCTACACGACGCTCTTCCGATCTTCTGGCCCTTGCAAAAGGCTTCCGCGGTCGTCGTGGTAACGTTTTCCGCATCGCCAAACAGGCGGTGATGAAAGCCGGTCAATACGCCTACCGTGACCGTCGCAACCGCAAGCGTGTCTTCCGCCAACTCTGGATTGCCCGTATCAACGCGGGTGCTCGTGAGCTGGGTATGACATACAGCCAGTTTGCAAACGGCTTGAAGAAGGCTGCTATTGAAATTGACCGCAAAGTTCTTGCTGATCTGGCAGTCAATGACAAGGCTGCATTTGCCAGCATCGTTGCACAGGTGAAGGCCAAGCTGGCAGCCTGATTCGGCTCGATGCTTGTGGTGACCGTTTCCGGTTGCCAGACCTAACGATCGAGGGCCGGGGCTGCACAAGCGCTGGCCCTTTTTCTTTGACAAGAGTGACTATGAATCCGTTGGACGATATTGTCGAGGCTGCCCGGGTGGCCTTCTCGCAGGCACCGACACCTGCTGATCTTGAAAACGCCAAGGCAGTATTCCTGGGCAAATCAGGACAGTTGACTGAAATGATGAAAGGGCTGGCAGCCCTGCCCATCGAAGAAAAGAAGGTTCGGGGTGCAGCGATCAACGTTGCCAAACAAGCGGTCGAAGCTGCTCTGACAGCCCGGCGGCAGGCCATGGTCGACGCCGAATTGGAGCGCCAACTACGTGCAGAGGCTTTGGATGTCACCTTGCCGGGTCGGCGCGTCGCGGTGGGTGGCTTGCACCCTGTTTCCTTGACCATGGCGCGCATCGAAGGCATTTTTGGTTCGATGGGGTTCGAGGTGGCTCAGGGGCCGGAAATTGAAACCGACTGGTTCAATTTCACTGCGCTGAACACGCCAGAAGATCATCCAGCCCGGTCGATGCACGACACCTTCTATGTAGAGGGTGAGAGTGGGGGGGCGCCCATGCTTTTGCGTACCCACACCAGCCCGATGCAGATACGCCATGCCGTCCAACATGTGAAGACGCACCGCGCTCGCCTGGACGCCGGGCAGGGCATGCCCGAAATTCGGGTCATTGCACCCGGCAGGACCTATCGGGTGGACAGCGATGCGACGCATTCCCCGATGTTTCACCAGTGTGAAGGACTGTGGGTGGGTGAGGCCGTCAGCTTCAAAGACCTCAAGGTGGTTTTTACCGATTTTTGCCGCACGTTTTTTGAAAGTGACGATCTAGTTTTGAGGTTTCGGCCCAGTTTTTTCCCTTTCACGGAGCCCAGTGCGGAAGTGGACATCCAGTTTCAGAGCGGTCCCCTGGCGGGGCGTTGGTTGGAGGTGGCGGGATCCGGCCAGGTTCATCCGAACGTCATCAGAAACATGGGGCTCGATCCTGAGCAATTCATCGGGTTCGCATTTGGCATGGGGCCAGACCGGTTGACCATGCTCCGGTATGGGGTGAACGATCTGCGGTTGTTCTTTGACGGTGACCTCCGGTTCCTGAGCCAGTTCAATTAATTCGACGGATTTTCACGATGCAGTTTCCTGAATCCTGGTTGCGCGCCTACTGCAACCCAAACCTCACGACCCAGCAATTGGCCGATACCCTGACCATGGCGGGGCTGGAAGTTGAAGACCTGCAGCCGGCCTGTCCGCCGTTTTCAGGCGTGGTGGTCGCCCGTATCCTCGAAGCCGTCCAACATCCAAATGCCGACCGTCTGCGTGTGTGCAAGGTGGATGCAGGCCAAGAGGGTGAGCCGCTGTCCATAGTCTGTGGTGCACCGAATGCACGAGAAGGCATTCTGGTGCCATGTGCCCTGGTGGGCGCTTCTTTGCCACCTGGCGAAGACGGCAAACCGTTCCTGATCAAGCTGGGAAAGCTCAGGGGCGTGGAAAGCCAGGGCATGCTGTGCTCCGCCCGTGAGCTCAAGCTGTCAGATGACAGTGCCGGTTTGCTGGAGTTGCCCGACGATGCACCTGTGGGTGCCAATATACGCGAGTATCTGGCGCTGGATGACACGCTGTTCACCCTCAAACTCACCCCCAATCTGGCGCATTGCCTCAGCGTGTACGGTGTGGCCCGCGAGCTCGCAGCATTGACAGGTGCTGAGCTGAAGCCTCTGGCATTCCCGGCGGTGATCCCTGCGCACCAGAACATCCTGCCGGTAGATATCAAGGCAACTGACCTCTGCGGCCGGTTTTCGGGCCGGATCATTCAAGGCATTGATCCGCGCGCACCGACGCCCCGTTGGATGGTTGACCGACTGGCACGCTGCGGCCAGCGTTCTGTCAACGCGCTGGTGGACATCTCAAACTACGTGATGTTCGAACTCGGGCGGCCTACCCACATCTTTGATCTGGACAAGCTCAGCGGCAAGCTGGTTGTCCGTTGGGCATCAAAGGGTGAGTCCCTCAAGCTGCTCAACGGCAATGTGGTGGAATTGGATGAACGGGTAGGTGTCATTGCTGACGAGCATTCGGTCGAGTCGTTGGCTGGCATCATGGGTGGTGATGCGACAGCCGTCTCGGATGACACCCGGAACGTCTATGTTGAGGCAGCTTTCTGGTGGCCCAAGGCAGTATCAGGTAGGTCGAGGCGCTACAATTTTTCAACCGATGCCGGGCATCGGTTTGAGCGCGGGGTCGACCCCAGTGGCACCGTAGAGCACATCGAATACATCACGAGCCTGATCCAGTCCATCTGCGGTGGACACGCTGGCCCCGTAGATGATCAGCAACCCAACGTGCCGACACCCAAGGCGGTTGCGCTCCGTGTCGACAGGGCTGCCAAGGTCATCGGCATGCCTGTCAGCGAGACTCAATGTGTGGAAGCCCTGCGCGGGCTGGGTTTGTCCGTTCAAGTGCGCGAGCCAGGTCTGCTGGATGTGGCTCCGCCGTCCTACCGGTTTGACATTCAGATCGAAGAAGACCTGATCGAGGAGGTGGCGAGGGTTATCGGTTATGAAAATTTGCCGACGACGCCGCCCTTGGCGCCCATCACGGCCAAACTCCGCCCCGAGTCGCTGCGCCCGGTTCATGGCGTTCGACAGACCATGGCCACACTGGGCTACCAGGAAACCATCAATTACAGCTTTGTATATGACGAGTGGGAAACCACCCTTCTGAACAATGCCAGTGCCATCAAACTGTTGAATCCGATCGCCAGCCAGATGAACGTGATGCGTTCGTCTGTTTTGCCGTCACTTCTGCAAGTGGCCCGTTTCAATTTCGATCGGAAGGCTGAGAGGGTATTCGCCTTCGAAATCGGGCGGGTGTTCTTGCGCGATCCGTCTGTTGCAGACACGGATACGACCGTGGCGGGCTTCCATCAGCCGCAACGCATCGGTGCGATTGCGTGCGGTCCTGTGCATCCGCTGGGATGGCAGGGAAAAGCACAACCTGCAGATTTCTTCGACCTGAAGGGCCATTTGGAATCGTTGCTGCAACCGGCGCGGCCGATTTTCGAAGCCTGCATGCACCCGATGCTGCATCCGGGACGGAGTGCTCGGGTTGTTTTGAACGGACAACCCGTCGGTGTTATTGGCGAGTTGCATCCCAAATGGAAGCAAGCCTGGGGCTTTGCCGCAACGCCGGTCATGTTTGAGTTGGAGCTGGAAGCCGTTCTGGCCCGGTCAGTTCCTGTGTTTGAGAGTTTCAGCAAATACCAGGCTGTTGAGCGGGACATCGCTGTCTGGGTTGCCGAGTCGGTCACACACGCGCAATTGCAAGCCAGCATCCTGTCGGCACCGACCAATGGTTGCGTCCAGTCGGCAACGCTGTTCGACATCTACCGGCCCACTGCTGGATCGGATCAGGCGGAAAAAAGCTGCGCGATCCGTCTGGTGCTTCAGCGGACTGACGCTGCATTGGTTGAGGCCGACATCGAGGCCGCCGTCTCGGCTGTAGTGGCCCATCTGTCCACTCAGCTGGGCGCGCGCATCCGCGCCTGACAACGATCGAGGCACTCATGGAATTCTCAATAGAAAGTCTTGAGACGCCTGCGCTGACCAAAGCGCAACTGGCTGACATCCTGTTCGAAAAAATCGGGTTGAACAAGCGGGAATCCAAAGACATGGTGGATGCGTTTTTTGACCTCCTGTCAGAAAGTCTCGTGGCGGGTCAGGACGTCAAAGTATCGGGTTTTGGCAATTTCCAGGTCAGGGTCAAGTCAACGCGACCCGGCCGCAATCCGCGTACGGGCGAACCGGTTGAGATTGAGGCGCGGCGTGTCGTGACCTTTCATGCGAGCCCCAAGCTGAAGGAGCTGGTTCAGTCCGCGTGAGCGCGAAAGCTGGGTTGCTTGCGTCAGTCAAGCAAATCACCGCAGGGTGTTTGCGCTGGGTTTGGACTTGCCGTAGATTCGCAGGGTTTCCATTGATGTCACACACAGATTTCTGGCGTTTTTCATGAGCGACACGCTGCCCCCCATTCCTGCGAAGCGGTACTTCACGATCGGTGAGGTGGGAGACCTGTGCGCTGTCAAGCCACACGTACTCCGTTACTGGGAGCAGGAATTCAGTCAGCTTCGCCCCATGAAGCGCCGTGGTAACAGGCGCTATTACCAGCACCATGAAGTGCTGATGATTCGCCGGATTCGCGAGCTGCTGTACGACCAGGGGTTTACCATCAGCGGCGCGCGCAACAGGTTGCAGGAGCTGGCCGCGATCGAACGTGACCACAAGCCTGGTGTGGCGCAGCCAGTCGAAGGCATAGATGTCTATGCGCCGCAGAACGACATTGATGCGATGCCTCACGCATCTGAGCCGCTGATGGGCGAGCTGTCGTGGGAAGCCGTCCGTGACGAGTTGACGGGTATCCGTCAGCTGCTTGAAGCTCAGCCGTGACCGGTCGCTACCGGCGGAGGGGCTGCAACCAACCCGGCGTGATGGATGGCGTAAATCGGGTCGAAAAGACGCTATAATGCTAGGCTTGTCGGCGTGTAGCGCAGCCTGGTAGCGCACTTGCATGGGGTGCAAGGGGTCGCGAGTTCGAATCCCGCCACGCCGACCATTTTTTCATAGGGCTCAGCTTCGTAAGGAGCTGAGCCTTTTTGATTTGGGTGCTGCGCATGCCCGAGCGGTGCCAGTGCTTTTTCGGTTTCTACGCACGCTTGACGGGGCTTTTTTTATCAGGGTGTTCAGCCCGCAGCCCCTGAATACAACCCATACGATTTATATATTCATATGTTCAAGAGCCATTTGCGCCGCCCAGCACGCCGAGTCGGCACCTCCCATGCTACGAGTTCATCTGTTGCGGCTGGCGCGAAGCTCCGGTCAGGTCGTTGCATGGCATTGGTGGACGTGCGATTCCTGGGGTGGTTGCTGCAGCCCACACAGCAACGGGCCGGTGCCGAGCAGCTGCCGTCGGCGAGCCACGCGCTGCAGATGTTGGAAGGCGCTTTGCGTCAAGCTGCCCTCGATGTGGATGTGGTGCGGGTGTACTGGTACGCGGACTCGCCTTTGACTGCGCCGGTTCACGATGTGTTGCACCGTGCCGTGCTTGACCCCGATGCCGATGGCGGGGTGTCGTTGGTTCGGGCCATGTCGGGCGATCTGGCCGCCTTGGCGGCCGCAGGCGCAGTCGAGCATCTGTTGGTGGTGAGCGATGACGAGCGTTTGCTGATGTCAATTGACCAGGCGCAACTGAGCGGCCTGTCCGTGCACATGCTGGTGGATGAGGCCGGTGTCGATATCGGTCGGTTGTCGCAGGATGATCCCAGCTGGGCCCGTTTGTTGGCGCAAGCCGATCGCTGCGTGGTTCTGGCGGCGGGCGAACGTGGCCTGACAGCCGGAGCACCTGCTCAAACGCAAGATGCTGACGATGCGGCTGCATCCCAGGCAGCCATTCTGAGTCAGCTGCAAGCCTGGTGGGACGAGGAGCCTGAAAGTCAGCGCCTTGACCTGCATGACGAGCTCAAGTTTTCGCGCAGCATTCCACAAGAAGTTGACAGGCAGTTGTTGCTGCGCCTGAGCCGGGCGCTGGGGCATCCTCTGACATGGCCTGAAAAAAAGGTCATGCGCGAAAACGTCCGGCGCCTGGTACTCGGTGACGACTACACGCCCTTTGCAGCGCGCACAGCCGAGCCAGTGGCCGACTGATCAGGCCTGCATCGGGGTGGGGCGGGTGCGGTAAAACTTCAGCGGACTGGCAGGTGTGCTGGCCAGCACCGTCGGTCTGATCTTGCCCACAACGTGCATTTCACACGGTTTGCAGTCGAACCTGAGCGTGAGCGTGTCTTTGCCGTTGACGAGTGTCAGGGGCTCTGCCTTCACGGTGCCCTGAACCCCGGTGACGCCTTTGGCCTGCTTGGGGCACAGGCTCAACGAATAGCGCACGCAATGTTTGGTGATCATCAGGCTGACATCGCCCGTCTCTTCGTTCGATTCGTAAGCGGCAGCGATCACCTTGACGCCGTGGCGGGCGTAAAAATCTCTGGCCTTGTGGTTGAACACGTTGGCCAGGTAGGTCAGGCTGTCCTCCGGGTAAGGCGTCGGTGGTGTGCGTGGCACCGCACGCGGCAGGCGTGTGCAGGCTTTCAGCCGGGATGCTTCCAGCGCGTCTGTCGCGTCGCGGCGCAGCGCGTTCAACACAGACGCTGGCACGAACCAGGGCTGGCTGAGGCTGACCTTCACGTCCAGTGCTTCAAACACGGTGTCTCCCAATCGCCCCAGTTGATCGATGGTTCGCGCCAAGGCTTGGGTTGCGTCATGGGCCAGTGACAGTGCATGTTTGGTGCTTGCCTGGGCCGTGTGGCCTTCGGCATCTGTTAGCGACAGTACGAGTTGATCCGTGCCAATGTCGGAGAGGGTCATCCAGACACCTATGCGCCTGTCTGCCGACTTCTTGTCCAGCGTGCGTACCCAGTCCATGCTGCGGTTGCGGTTGATTTCGCGCCCTTTTCGCAAGTCTTTCAGGCTCGACAGCGGGTCTTTGGGGTAGACGCGCCAGCGCTGGGTGGCTTGCCCTTTTTCAGCGGGTGGCAAGGCCTCCACGCGATTGGTCTGCAGGCCCACCAGTTCTTTTTGCAGGTCGTGGTAGCACAGGCCGTCGCCGTTTTGCAGGACTGTGGCCGCGTCGGTGGTTTCCAGCTCAAAGTAGTCTTTGCCGTGTCCTTGCCCGCTGGTGACGTGGGTGACCCAACCGATGGGCTGGCCAGGGTTTTTGGGGCTGTCGAAGGCGCCGATGTCCTGCTGGCGGCCCTGGACAAAGTAGTCGGTGAATTCGCGGTTGAAATTCTGGTTCGGGTCGGGCGTGAATGTGTAGCGGCAATGCCCGCTGGACGCAGCAGCGAGTTCGGGCCGGCGCGTCAGGATGTCGTCGAGCAATGTCCTGTAATGGGCGGTGATGTTCTTGACGTAGCCCATGTCCTTGTAGCGGCCTTCGATCTTGAAGCTGCGGATGCCCGCATCGATCAGCGCTTCCATGTTGGCACTCTGGTTGTTGTCCTTCATGCTCAGCACGTGCTTGTCGTGCGCGACGAAGCGTCCCTTTTCATCCAGAACCTGGTAGGGCAGTCGGCATGCCTGGCTGCAGTCACCCCGGTTGGCACTTCTGCCGGTGTGTGCATGGCTGATGAAGCATTGCCCGCTGTAGGCGACGCACAGGGCACCGTGCACAAAAAACTCGAGCAATGCCGGTTCGGTGTTTGCTGGCAGGTCAGCAGACAACGCCTGGCGGATGGCCGCGATTTTCGGCAGCGTCAGCTCTCTGGCCAATACCAGCTGACTCAGCCCGGCATCCTGAAGAAACCGGGCCTTATCCGGTGTGCGGATGTCGGTTTGCGTGCTGGCGTGCAACTGGATGGGGGGCAGGTCAAGTTCCAGCAGTCCCATGTCCTGGATGATCAGGGCATCGACCCCCGCGTCATACAACTGGCGTACCAGTTTGCGTGCGGACTCCAGCTCGTCGTCGCGCAGAATCGTGTTCAGCGTGACGAAAATCCGGCTGTGAAAGCGGTGTGCATGTCTGACCAGTCGCGCAATGTCCTGCACCGGGTTGTCAGCGCTGCTGCGGGCACCGAAGCCCGGCCCGCCGATGTAGACGGCATCTGCACCGTGGTTGATGGCTTCGATGCCGATGTCCGCCGTTCGGGCGGGGGCTAACAATTCGAGTTGATGTGCAAACATGAGGCTGAGGGCAGCGGGTGCAGCCGGGGGTGTTGGGTCGCAGGCAAAATCTGCAAACCTTGAATTGTCCCGGAGAACTCGATTGAACGCCACGGTCCAGCCTGTGAATCCCCCACCTGCCTTGCCTGCGATCATCCTGGTGCACGGTGCCTGGCACGGCGCCTGGTGCTGGCAGCGCGTGTTGCCCTTGTTGCATGCGGCAGGTGCTGCGGCGCATGCCGTGACGTTGACGGGCGTGGGTGACCGCGCACACCTGCTATCGGCCCAGATCAGGTTGTCCACGCATGTGGCTGACGTGTTGGGCCTCATTGACACCCTTGAACTGCCCCGCGTGATGCTGGTGGGGCACAGTTATGGTGGCCTGGTCATCACTGGTGTGGCTGATGCGTTGGTGCGGCGTGAAGCGGCCCGCACGAGGGTTCAACATTTGGTTTATGTCGACGCCGTCACGCCACACCCGGGTGAGAGTTGGAGCAGTCAGCACACACCCGAGACGGTGGCTGCCCGCTTGAAGCTGGCAGCAGAGCAGGGGGCGGGCGTGGGCATACCGCCACCCGATTCGGCCGCTTTCGGGCTCGTCGGTGAAGACAGGGATTGGGTCAACCGCCGCCAGACACCGCAGCCGCTGGGCGTCTACCTGGATCGTTTGCATTTCGATGCTTCGGCCGTTTCAGCCCTGCCACGGACATTCATCGACTGCACCCAACCCGCATTGCCCACCATTGCGGTCATGCGTCAACGGGTCAGGTCAGAGCCAGGTTGGCGGGTGCACGAGTTGGCCACTGGCCATGACCCCATGGTGAGCGAGCCGGCCGCACTCGCCAGGCTGTTGCTGCAAGCTGCGGGCGAAGCGACCGATGTCGGCACGGCCGTTGCCGCTGCGGCTTGAGCGGCCCAACCGCTGCGACTGGCTTATGCCCTCGAAAAACGTTGTGACCCGGCAAAAAACCGCCTTGCGCAGTGAACGTGTCGATGCACTGCGCACGCTGGCCATGGTCTGGATGACCGTCTTTCATTTTTGCTTCGACCTGAACCACCTGGGGATGATGGCGAAGCAGAATTTTTATGCCGATCCGTTCTGGACCTGGCAGCGAACAGCCATCGTGAGCCTGTTTCTGTTCACTGCCGGCATCAGTCAGGCTTTGGCCATCCATCAACAAGGGCTGACAGGCGTTTCACCGTTGGCACGGCTGGACAAACGCTTCTGGTCGCGTTGGTTGCAGGTGGCCGGGTGTGCGGCGCTGGTCAGCGCGGGTTCGGCCGTCATGTTCCCGGCCAGTTTCATCTACTTCGGGGTGTTGCATGGTTTGGCGGTGATGCTGGTGATTGCGCGTCTGACAGCAGGCTGGGGCAAGGGGTTGTGGTGGGCTGGTGGCGCGATTGTTGTACTGTTTTATGTAGCACCATATCTAATAAATAATTGCGCTGGATGCCATTTTTTCAATGAAAAGTTTTTCAATTGGCTCGGTCTCATCACCCGCAAGCCCGTGACGGAAGACTTTGTTCCTGTCGTGCCTTGGCTGGCTGCGCTGTGGTGGGGGATGGCTGCCGGCCAGTGGGTGCTGGCACATCGCATGGCGTGGCTCGGCGGTGGTGGCGCTCCTTCGGACTTGCCTGCGGCTCAAGCAGGGCCGGTCAAGGCAGGTGCCCACCAGACAAAGGGGGCCTCGCACAGTTGGCATGACCGGCTTGTCAGCTGGTTGGCGTTGCCGGGTCGGTGGAGCCTGAGCTATTACATGCTGCACCAACCGGTGCTGATCGGCTCGTTGTTGCTGTGGCGCTGGGTTCAGTCCTGACGTCGGCTGCGTCCAGTCGGGTCCGGTCATGGCATTCGTACCAACAAAAAAGCGCGGACAAACCGCGCTTTTGGGAAGGGTGCCGAGATAAGCCCCCGTTACTTGACTTTGGCAGCGGTCCGCAAGTCTTCCTGGAACTTGGCCAGCTTCTGTTGTTCCATTTGCTGTTTGATCTGGGGCTTGAGTTCGTCCATGGATGGCAGCTTGGCATCGCGCGTGTCGTCCAGCTGGATCACGTGCCAGCCGAACTGGCTCTTCACGGGCTCGGCAGTCATCTGGCCTTTTTCCAGCTTGATCATGGCCTGGCTGAATTCAGCCACGTAGCTGGACGCGTTGGCCCAATCCAGATCGCCACCTTTGGAGCCGGAACCTGGATCTTTGGACAGCTTTTTGGCCAGTTCATCAAATTTTTCGCCTTTTTTGACTTTGGCGATGATGTCTTTGGCCTCATCTTCCTTCTCGACGAGGATGTGGCGGGCCTTGTACTCCTTGCCAGCGTTCGAGGCCACGAACTTGTCGTATTCGGCTTTGATTTCAGCATCGCTCACCGGATTTTTCTTCTGGAAATCGGCAAACAACTCGCGGATGAGGATGGTCTGGCGGGCCAGTTCCATCTGGGCCTTCACGTCTTCGCTGGTGGACAGGCCGCGCTTCTGTGCTTCCTGCATGAAGATTTCACGGACGATGACTTCTTCCTTGATCTGCGCACGCACTTCGTCGTTGACGGGACGACCGGACTTGGCCAGTTGGGTCGCCAGCATTTCCACCCGTGAAGAGGGCACGGGCTTGCCGTTGACCACGGCGACGTTCTGTGCAAAGGCGAGGGAAGAAGTCAGGGACAGTGCGGCCACGGCCGCGATCGACAGGATGGGTTTCATGGGAGAAGTTGAGGTTGGAACACAAAAAACGGGTGCCTTTGCCAGGCGCTGGTAGCACTTGAGGCTGGGTTCAGACTCACGCCGACGGGATCAGTTCAATGGCCAATGCGTGTAAACCCGCATCGATGTAAGGTCGCAGCGCATCATACACAAGGCGATGGGCCGCCACCCTGGACAGGCCCGCGAACCGCGCACTGCCAATGCGGACTCTGAAGTGCGTGCCGTAACCCAGACCGTTGGCACCGGCATGCCCCGCATGTGCGGCGCTTTCGTCCAGCACCTGCAAATGGGTGGGGGCCAGCGCGGCTTCCAGTGCAGCGTGCAGCGCCTGCGCCGTTGGTACGGCCGTTGCGCTGCGGGTTGATGTTGTCGGTGTGCTCATGGGTTGCGGCGGGCATCGCCGGGTGGTGTGGACGCTTGTGGGGGCTGGGGCGCAGCTTCTTCAGGCGTGTCGCCGCCATCTTTCAGGTAGCGGGCGATGTACAGGCCCTGACCCACTATGAACAGCAGCGGAAACACGTAGCCCCACAGTTTGAAGTTGACCCACTCGTCGGTGGTGAACTGTGCGGCAACATAGCCATTGAGCGCTCCCATGAATAGGAAGTAGCCCACCCAGATGCCTGTCAGTCGGTTCCAGACCTCATTGGGCAAAGTCAGCTGGCTGCTGAGGAGTATCTGCAAAAAATTCTTCTTCCAGACCCACAGCGCCGCAGCCAGGACGACGGCCATGCTGATGTACAGCACGGTGGGTTTCCATTTGATGAAGCGCTCGTCCTGCAGCAGCATGGTCAGTGCGCCAAACACCAGCACCAATGCCAATGTGACCTTTTGCATCATTTGCAGGCGCTTGTCCAGGGCATAGATGAGCAGGGTCTGAACCACGGTGGCAGCCATCAGCACGGCCGTGGCGGTGTAAATGTCGTGCAGCTTGTAAAAGGCTACAAACAGGGCAATGGGGAAAAAGTCAATGAGGATGCGCATGGCGCGTGATTATCAGGCTTGGCGCAGGTCGGGTCCGGGTGCAAGGATGTTGGTCCGTGCTGTCGACGTGGTGTTGGTGGCCAGGGCGGGGCGGTTATGCTCGGTCAACTGAACAGGGCAGATGGTTGCCTGGCAGGGGTGTTGCAAAGGGGCAGTGTTGGGTCATGAATGATTGCGCACACGCGGCCATAGGCGTGTTCGATTCCGGCTTGGGTGGTTTGTCGGTGCTCAAGGCCATCCGGGCTGAACTGCCTTCTGAAGACTTGCTGTACTTCGCCGACTCGGGGCACGCGCCTTATGGCGACCGTGACGAATCCTTCATCGTGAGCAGGGCCATGACCGTGGTGGATTTTATGGTCAAGCGCGGTGCCAAGGCAGTGGTCATTGCGTGCAACACCGCAACGGTGGTGGCAGCCCGTCAACTGCGCGATGCATATGGCATTCCGATAGTGGCGATGGAGCCGGCCATCAAGCCCGCAGTGGAGCTCTCCCGCAACAAAGTGGTCGGCGTCCTGGCCACCAGCCGGACCCTGGCAAGCGAGTCGGTGTCCAGCCTGGTGGCGCGTTACGGACAGGGTGCCGATATCCGCTTGCAGGCGTGTCCGGGTTTGGTCGCTCAGGTCGAGCAAGGCGACCTGGACGGCCCTGTCACCCGGGCGTTGCTGTCGCAATACCTGGCCCCCCTGCAAGCAGCAGGCATGGACACGCTGGTACTGGGCTGTACGCATTATCCGTTCCTGATGCCGCTCATCCAGGCGTTGGCGGGCCCGGGCGTGCAGGTGGTGGAGCCTTCTGCTGCCGTGGCGCGGGAAATCGCCAGACGTACACAAAAATTGCGTCACCCGCTTGATGGAAAGAGGAACGGTGCTACATTTTTTTACAGCACCGCTGAGGCTGCAGACGCACAGGCACGCATGTCTGCACTGTGGGGTAAGCCGGTGGCTGTACACGCAGTGGCGGCCCATGACGGCACTTGATCGACCGTCAGGCCAAGGCGGCTGCTTCAGCCGCAATGCTCAGTGAGCGCAACCGCAAGGTTGGGTCGAACACGTCACTGACCAGCATGAACTCGTCGGCTTCTGTGGCCGCTGCCAGCTTGCGGAATCCCCGTGCCACGGTGTCAGGCCCGCCGATGATGGCGCACGCCAGAAAGTCGGCTATGGCTGCGCGCTCCTGGGTGTGCAGCGTTTGCAAATAGTGCTGCACAGGCGGTGCCAAGCGGCCGCGTTGACCGGTGACGATGCCCAGCACACGCTGGTAGGTGCTGCTGGCCAGGAAGTGGGCCTCGTCGTCGCTGGGGGCAGCAATCAGGGGCACGCCAACGATGGTGTAAGGCCTTTCGAGCACCGTCGATGGCGTGAACTGGCTGCGGTAGACCTCCAGTGCCTGCATCAGCAGCCCTGGCGCAAAGTGAGACGCGAATGCAAACGGCAGCCCCATCTGTGCCGCCAACCGTGCCGAAAACAGGCTGGAGCCCAGCAGCCAGATGGGCACTTGGGTGCCTGCACCGGGCATGGCCACCAGACGTTGACCTGGCACGGGTGCCGCGAGCATCTGCTGCAACTCTGCGACATCGCGGGGGAAGTCCGCCTCGCTCTCGATGCGGTTGCGGCGCAAGGCGCGCATGGTCAAACCATCCGTGCCGGGCGCTCGGCCAAGGCCCAGGTCGATCCGCCCTGGGTACAGCTCTGCCAGCGTACCGAACGCCTCGGCCACCACCAGCGGCGCATGGTTGGGCAGCATCACACCACCCGAACCCACCCGAATGTGCTGCGTCCCGCCTGCGATGTGGCCCACCAGCACGGCGGTCGCTGAACTGGCAATACCGGGCATGTTGTGGTGTTCAGCCAGCCAGTAACGTGTGAAGCCCAGGTGCTCCGCATGGCGTGCCGTGTCCAGTGCGATGCGCAGGGCATCGGCCACGGTGCCACCCTCGCGGACCGCCACGAGGTCGAGCATGGACAACACGGGCATTTTTGAAGCGTGGGCGCTCGCCTGGCAGTGAGTTGGTTGGTCAGTCAGCATGCTCGAGGCGCAACGAGGCGGAGTTCATGCAGTAACGCAAGCCGGTCGGGGCGGGGCCATCTTCGAACACATGGCCCAGGTGTGCGCCGCACTGGCTGCAAACGGTTTCGACGCGGACCATGCCGTGGCTGTGGTCCATGATTTCTGTGATCGCGCCTGGCAGCGCCTGTGAAAAGCTCGGCCAGCCACAACCGGCATCGAATTTGGTTGCCGAGTCGAACAGCTTGTTGCCGCAGCAGATGCAGTGGTAGCTGCCATCGGCCCAAACCTGCTCGTATTTGCCGGTAAAGGGACGCTCGGTGTAAGCGTGGCGCGTGATGTGGAATGCACCGGGTTCGGCACCGGCCGCTTGCAGCACGTTTTGCCATTCGGCATCGCTTTTCTGGATGGGGTAGGTCATGCGGGCGGCCACATTTCGGTTGAAGCAAGAGGGCATCGGCACACTGCCGATGTTCGGTCGTCCATTGTGCGTTGGTGCGTGGCTGTCCGCGCGGGGCAGGGTTTCTCAGGGCTGGTGAGCTGTAAGGTGTGCGACAGAATCGGGGCGGTGTCGCCCCTGGGGGCCATCGCTTGACGGCCTTGCAACGCTACGATGCCCCCAACCCTTGCGCAATCAGTTCAACACAGGAGAAAACATGCTCGGTCAGATGCAAAACCACCCGCTGCTCATTTCGGCGCTCATCACCCATGCCGAACGGCATCACGCCGATGGCGAAATCGTTTCGCGGCGGGTGGAGGGAGACATTCACCGCACCGATTGGGCCACTCTGGCCAAGCGGTCTCGCCAGGTGGCCAATGCGCTCGATGCCGACCAACTGCCCGCCGGGACGCGTGTGGCCACAGTGGCCTGGAACGGCTACCGCCACATGGAGCTTTATTTCGGCGTGAGCGGCTCCCAGCGGGTGTTGCACACCCTCAACCCCCGTTTGCACCCGCAACAACTGGCATGGATCATCAACCACGCTGAAGACACCGTGGTGTGTTTTGACACCACGTTCACCCCTCTGATCGCCGCGGTGCACAGCAAGTGCCCCACCGTCAAGCGCTGGGTGGCGTTGTGTGATGCCGACAAACTGCCCGCTGACAGCGGCATTCCCAACCTGGTCAGCTACGAGGGTTGGCTGGCAGCCCAGTCCAGCAACTACCGTTGGCCGCAGTTTGACGAAAACACGGCTTCCAGCCTGTGTTACACCAGCGGCACCACGGGCAACCCAAAAGGGGTGCTGTACAGCCACCGTTCCACCTTGCTGCACGCCTACGCGGCAGCGTTGCCCGATTCTCTGAACCTGAGTGCCCGCGATGCCGTGTTGCCCGTGGTGCCCATGTTCCACGTCAACGCCTGGGGCTTGCCCTATGCCGCCGCCGCGGTGGGATGCAAGCTGGTGTTCCCCGGCCCGGCCATGGATGGCAAGTCGATTTACGAGTTGATCGAGGGCGAGCAGGTCAGTCTGGCTGCAGGCGTGCCGACGGTGTGGCAGATGCTGCTGGGGCACTTGCAAGCGGGTGGCTTGAAGTTCAGCAAGCTCAATCGCACGGTCATCGGCGGATCGGCGTGCCCGCCGGCCATGCTGACCACTTTCCAGGATGTGTACGGCGTCGAGGTGTTGCACGCATGGGGCATGACCGAAATGTCGCCACTGGGCACGGCCTGCACCCTCAAGAACAAACAACTCGCGCTCGATGATGCCGGTCGCCTGAAGGTGCGCCTGAAGCAGGGGCGGGTGGTCTACGGTGTGGACATGAAAATTGTCGACGGCGAAGGCAAAGAACTGCCCTGGGACGGGCGCACTTACGGTGACCTGCTGGTGCGCGGTCCCTGGATCATCGACCAGTACTTCAGGGCCGAAGGCGACTCTCCGCTGGTGGACGGCTGGTTCCCGACGGGTGACGTGGCCACCATCGATGCCGACGGTTTCATGCAGATCACTGACCGCAGCAAAGATGTCATCAAGTCCGGCGGTGAATGGATCAGCTCCATCGATGTCGAGAACGTCGCCATGGCGCACCCGGCTGTGGCCATGGCTGCCTGCATCGGCATGCCGCACCCGAAATGGGACGAGCGGCCGATCGTGGTCGTGGCGCTCAAGCCCGGTGCCGAGTTGTCCCGGGACGACATGCTGGCGTTCTACGAAGGCAAGATTGCCAAGTGGCAAATCCCCGATGACGTCGTGTTCGTGCAGTCGATTCCTCTGGGTGCCACCGGCAAGATGATGAAGGTCAGCCTGCGCGAGCAACTCAAAGGTTACGTGCTGCCCGGTGTGTGACCAGGCAGGCACGAACCGGCAAGCACGCACCGGCCAGCGGGTGGTCGGTGCCCGTCAGTCACATTCGGGATAGGGGCTAGGGGCATTCCCTGAAGAAAAGATGGCCCTGGCCCTGTAAGCTGAGCGTAATTCAGGTTTTTGGTTCAGTCGTTTTGTTCAAACCCAAGGAGACAACACATGAAGTTCACCGTGAAACAAGTCGTCGCTGCATCGCTGGTCGTGGCTTCTGCGTCAGCAATGGCGCAAAAAGGAGAGACCGTCAAGATCGCGTTCATCGATCCGCTGTCCGGTCCGTTTGCCAACGTGGGCCAGAACCAGCTCAAGAGCTGGCAGTTTGTGGCGGCTGCCAAAAGCGGCGCACAGAATGCCGCAGGCGTGAAGTTCGAAGTGGTGGGGTTTGACAACAAAGGCTCTCCGCAGGAAAGCCTGAATGCCCTGAAGGCGGCCATTGATCAAGGGTTCCGCTATGTGACACAGGGCAACGGCTCGGGTGCGGCGGCAGCCATCTCCGATGCGGTCTCCAAGCACAACGCACGCAACCCCGGCAAGGAAGTCATTTTCCTGAACTACGCTGCGGTGGACCCGGCCCTCACCAACGAGCGCTGCAGCTTCTGGCACTTCCGTCTGGATGCCGACACGTCCATGAAGATGGAAGCCCTGACCAGCTTCATCAAAGACCAACCCAAGGTCACCAGTGTCTACCTGTTGAACCAGAACTACGCGCACGGCCAGCAGGTTGCGGCCTATTTCAAGGAAGGTCTGGCACGCAAGCGGCCCGATGTGAAGATTGCAGGTGAAGACCTGCACCCACTGGGTCAGGTGAAAGACTTTTCACCCTATGTGGCCAAAATCAAGCAGTCGGGTGCCAATGCCATCGTCACGGGCAACTGGGGCGCTGACCTGACCTTGTTCGTCAAGGCGCTGAACGATGCGGGCCTGAAGATCCCCATGTACGCCTACTACCCTGGCGTGACGGGCACACCCACCGCACTGGCGCAGGGTGGCGACAGCGAGGTCTATCAGATCGCTTACAACCACAGCAACTACGGTGGCGAGTTGGGTCAGTTGAGCGCCGATTTCAAGAAAAAATTCAATGACGACTACTACAGCTACGCCACCTACAACGGTGTGGTGATGCTGGGTGATGCCATGGCCAAGGCCAAGAGCACCGAGCCGGCCAAGGTGGCACCAGCCATGAGCGGGCTGACCTTCAAGGGCTTCAACGGCGAGAGCACCATGCGCAACAAAGACCACCAGCTGCAGCAGGGGCTGTGGATTTCCAAGTGGCAGAAAGTGGATGCCAAAAACAAATACAGCGTGGAAAACACCGGCTACACCTTTGCGCCTGTGAAGTACATCGAGTCTTACGTGGCCAGCACACCGACCAGCTGTGACATGAAGCGCCCCTGACGAGGTTTGAACCGCTTGCCCCTGCAGGGTTAGCGGTTCGGGTCTGTCCGGGCGGGCCCGTTTTCCGTGTTCCGGTGCTGCGTGAGTGGCGCAGCGCAGGGAGCCGGAAGCGGGCCTTTTTCCTGACCTGAACACTGGCACATCCATGGAATTTTTCACCATTTCACTGCTGAACGGCGTGAGCTACGGCCTCCTGCTGTTCATGCTCAGCTCCGGTCTGACGCTCATCTTCAGCATGATGGGTGTGCTCAACTTTGCCCATGCCAGCTTCTACATGCTGGGTGCTTACTTGGCCTACACCGTCACCATGTTCGTGGGCTTCTGGCCATCGCTGATCCTGGCGCCGCTGGCAGTGGGGGTGCTGGGGGCGCTGTTTGAAAAGTATGCGTTGCGCAGGGTGCACCATTTCGGGCACGTCCCTGAACTGCTGATCACCTTCGGCCTGAGCTACATCATCCTGGAGCTGGTGCAACTGATCTGGGGTCGCAGCTCGGTGGACTACCGGGTGCCTGAAGAACTGAGCGGGCCGTTGTTCACGCTGTATGGCACACAGTTTCCGCTTTACCGGGGCTTCATGATGGGCGTGGCCCTGCTCATGCTGCTGGCCATCGGTTTGCTGCTGACCAAAACCCGCATCGGGCTCGTCATTCAGGCGGCGCTGACGCACCCCGAAACGGTGGAGGCCCTGGGCCACAATGTGCCACGGGTGTTCATGTTGGTGTTTGGTGGTGGGGCGGCGCTGGCCGGGCTGGCTGGTGTGATTGGCGGCAATGCTTTCGTGACCGAACCTGGCATGGCTGCCACCGTGGGGTCGATCATTTTTGTGGTGGTGGTGGTCGGCGGCATGGGTTCGCTGGCCGGGGCGTTTCTGGCGTCGCTGCTGATCGGTGTGGTGCAGACGTTTGCCGTGGCCATCGACGTGTCGCTCATGAGCGTGCTCAACCAGATGGGGGCAGCCATCAACTCGGCCACGCCAGGTTATGCGCTGTGGAAGCTGAAGGTCAGCCAGGTGGCCCCCATCCTGCCTTACCTGTTGCTGGTGCTGATGCTGATATTCCGGCCGCGGGGCCTCATGGGCTCCCGGGAAGGATGAGTGATGCGGGTTTCCACGTTTGCAGGTTGATATGTCTTCCAAAACACATTACGAATTCAAGCCACTGAACGTCGGGCGCTGGATCATCTGGGGCCTGTTCAGCCTGTTGATGGTGGTGGCGCCGCTGATGTTCACCAGCAGCCTGTCGCACACCATGCTGTCGCAGATGGGCATCGCCATCATCGTCTGCCTGAGCTACAACATGTTGCTGGGGCAGGGGGGCATGTTGAGCTTCGGCCATGCCGTCTACTCGGGCATGGGCTCGTTCCTGGCCATCCACACCCTGAACAACGTCAGCAACGGTGAATGGGCGTTGCCCGTCAGCCTCATTCCCATCGTGGGCGGGTTGGCGGCAGCCGCCTTCGCCGTGGTGTTTGGGTGGGTCACCACCAAAAAAGCGGCCACGCCGTTCGCCATGATCACGCTGGGTGTGGGCGAACTGGTCTGGGCCATGTCGCTGATGTTTCCGGAGTTTTTCGGTGGCGAGGGTGGCATCACCGGTGACCGGGTCACGGGCAGCAAGCCGTTCGGCATCACCTACGGTCCGCAGATACAACTCTACTACCTGATTGCCGCCTACACCTTTGTGTGCACCGTTCTGATGTTTGCGTTCACGCGTACACCGTTGGGGCGCATGCTCAATGCCGTGCGCGACAACCCCGAGCGCGTGGAGTTCGTGGGTTACAACACGCAGATGGTGCGCTACATCGCCTTCATCGTCGCGGGCTTCTTCGCAGGGGTGTCCGGTGGATTGGCGGCGCTGAACTTTGAAATTGTCACGTCCGAAGTGGTGTCCGCACACCGCTCGGGTGCCTACCTGCTGTTCACCTTCCTGGGTGGAGCCACCTTCTTTTTTGGCCCCATTCTGGGCGGCATTCTGATGGTGCTGGCGTTCGTGCTGCTGTCCGAGCTCACCAAGGCATGGCTGCTGTACCTGGGGCTGGTATTCCTGTTCATGGTGATGTACGCGCCCGGTGGCGTGTCCAGCCTGATCATGATGAACCTGCGTGTGGCTTCCTTCGGCTTTTTGCGTCGCATCTGGGCGAGCTACCTGGCGCTGGCCGGCACGTCATTCGTCATCCTGGTCGGGGCAGGGGCCATGATTGAAATGGTGTACCACCTTCAGCTCAACGCCGCGCTGGGCAACGAGTTGCGGTTCATGGGGGCCACGCTGAATGCCAAGGGCCTCAACAGTTGGTTTGGTGCAGCCTTTGTGCTGCTGACCGGCATCGCTTTGTTTGAGCTGACACGGCGACAGTTTCTGAAAGACTGGGGTGAGGTGCAGGTGGACATCGAAAAAGAAATCAAGCGCCGGGAGGCACTGTGAACACAGTAGCTGACAATTCAATGCAGTCAAGCGCTGAAGGCCAAAAAAGCTTGAGGAACGAACCACCCAGCGGCTACGCGCTGGAGCTGCGCGATCTGCGCAAGAGCTTCGGCAAGACCGAGATCATCCGCGGGGCCAATCTGGCCGTTCAGGCGGGCGAGCGCGTGGGCATCATCGGGCCCAACGGGGCTGGCAAATCGACGCTGTTCAACCTCATCAGTGGCCGGTTCGAGCCCACCAGTGGCGACGTGCTGCTCAATGGCCACCGCATCAATGGCAAGAAGCCGTTCGAAATCAACCGCCTGGGTCTCAGCCGCAGTTTCCAGATCACCAACATTTTCCCCAAGCTCAGCGTGTTCGAGAACCTGCGCTGCGGCGTGCTGTGGAGCCTGGGCTACAAATACAGCTTCTGGCACTTCCTGGCAGATCTGGACGATGCCAACGACCGTGCCGAGGAGCTGATGGATCGCATCCACCTGCACAAGAAGCGCGACGTGCTCGCCATGAACCTGACCTATGCCGAGCAGCGCGCGCTTGAGATCGGCATCACCATCGCCGGTGGTGCCAACGTCATCCTGCTGGACGAGCCCACTGCAGGCATGAGCAAGAGCGAGACCAAGCGCTTCATCGAACTCATCCGTGAAGTGACCGAGGGCAAAACCCTGCTGACGGTGGAGCACGACATGGGCGTGGTGTTTGGCCTGGCCGACAAGATAGCCGTGGTGGTGTACGGCGAGGTGATTGCCTTCGACACGCCCGAGGCTGTGCGCGCCAACGCGCGTGTGCAGGAAGCCTACCTGGGCTCGGTACTGGCCGAGGCACAGGCGGCGGGTCACTGAACGGTACACAGACATCGAAACAGGCCACCATGCTAGACATCACCAACCTTCACGCCTATTACGGCAAGAGCCATGTGCTGCACGGCGTCAACATGACCGTGGGGCAGGGCGAAATCGTGGCCCTGCTGGGGCGCAACGGCTCGGGACGGTCCACCACCGCCAAAGCCATCATGGGCCTCGTGGACTGTCAGGGCAGTATCAAGTGGAAAGGCCAGGAGATCCAGGGCAAAAAGCCGTTCGAGGTGGCGCACCTCGGCATCGGCTACGTGCCCGAGAACCGGGATATTTTCCCCAAGCTGACTGTCCACCAGAACCTGCTGCTGGGGCAAAAAGGCTCTGGCAAAGGCAGCCGCTGGTCGTTTGACGACATGTATGCCATGTTCCCGCGCCTGAAAGAACGCGAGCACACCGAGGCCGGTGTGATGTCGGGTGGTGAACAGCAGATGCTGACCCTCTGCCGCACCCTGATGGGCGACCCAGACCTCATCATCATCGACGAGCCGACCGAAGGTCTGGCCCCCAAAATTGTCGAACTGGTGGGCGAATACCTCAAGACGCTCAAGTCCAAAGGCGTGTCGGTGCTGCTCATCGAGCAGAAATTGACCATTGCCATGGCCATTTCCGATCGCGTGCAGGTCATGGGGCACGGCAGCATCGTGTTCCAGGGCACGCCCGAGGCCCTGAAGGCAGACACCTACACCCGCAAGGAGTGGCTGGAAGTCTGATCGCCCGGCTCAGGTGGGCACCGAGGCGTTGGCGCTGGCCGGGTTCAGGTTTGAGGCTTCGGCACGGCGGGTTGCTGCGTCCATTCCGGTGTACTCTCTGGGGTTTTGCCCACTCAGCCGCGCGCCTGCATGACTCCACCCCATCGCACCCTGGCCCTGTTCAATTACGACTGGGATGCCACCGGCTACGATCGCGCGGCTTCTGCGTTGGGCACGGCCATTGACAGTGCGGGCTTTGACCTGTTCTCGTTCCCGAGCAACGCGCGGCTGATCTGGTTCAATGCCGAACGTTTTGCACAGCGCCTGGCCACCCAGGCTCGCCGCAAAGGCTGGCGGGCGGTGGTGTCCAACCACGAGCAGTTTGGCGCGCTCACGGCAGCCTTGCTGGCCGCGCGTCTGGGGTGGCCCGGCACACCGGTGAAGGCCATCATGGCCTGCCAGCACAAGCTGTATGCGCGTCAGGTGCTGGCGCAGGTGGTGCCCGAGGCCAATGTGCCTTTTCAGTTGCTGCATGCCGAATACGGTGCACCCGTGCCCGAAGGGTTGACCTACCCGGTCTTTGTCAAACCGGTAAAGGCTGCGTTTTCCGTACTGGCACGGCAGGTGGACAGCCATGCCGATTTGCACCGGCACACACGGTTCGGGCTCAGGGAGCGATGGGTCATCCGCAAGTTGGTCGAACCCTTCGAGCGGCTGACGCGGCAGCACCTGTCGCCCGACGTGCCCAGTGCCCACCGGCTGTTGCTGGAAGCACCGGTACAGGCCGACCAGTTCAACCTCGATGGCTATGTGTTCGGTGGCAGTTGCCTGCCGCTGGGCGTGGTCGATGCGCTGATGTACCCCGGCACCCAGGCCTTCATGCGTTTTCAGTTGCCCACCCGCTTGCCTCAGGCGGTGCAGGACAGGGCGCTGGATGTGGCCCGAAGGTTTCTGGAAGCGGTGGGGTTCACGCATGGCCTGTTCAATATGGAGTTTTTCTACAACGATGCCACCGACGAGTTGAAGGTCATCGAGTTCAACCCCCGCATGGCGTCGCAGTTTTCAGACCTGTACCGGCAGGTCAAGGGCGTGTGCCTGCACGAGTTGTCACTGGCCTTGGCACAAGGCGTGGACCCTGCCAGCTTGCCGCAGCACACCCCCACCGCCCGGGCCGCCGCCAGCTTTGTGCACCGTGTGTTCGACCCTCGCACCGCCGTCACCATGCCCACGCCCGGCCAGTTGGCCGCATTCAGCAAGGTCCATCCGCAGGGGCTGGTGCTGCCGTTCCCGAAACCGCCGGGTTCGGTCACGCGTGATTTCAAGTGGCTGGGCAGCTACCGCTACGGCATTGTCCACCTGGCCGGTGCCTCGCATGAAGACATGCTGTCGCGCTACCGTGAAGCCTGCGCCATGCTGGGCTGGCCACCGTTGGCGGCTTGAGGCGAGAGCTGTCAACCCATGCGGAAGTGGTGCTGGTGCGGGCGCAGTCTGCAGAACTTTTGTGTTCACGCCATACTCTGACCGGTTCCCATCCACTCACTGAAGCACCCATGACACCCATGCCATCTTCTCGCACCCGTTTGTCGCCCGTCTGGCGACGCACCCTGTCGGCCGGCTTGCTGACGGCGGCACTGGCCCTGGGAGGCTGTGCAGCCATGACGGCGCAAAACCCTTCTGGCGCGCTGAAGCCTGTCAATGCCATGGCGGTGGGTGAGCAGACGCGCGTGATGCTGGCCGGTGCAGACGTGGTGGCCTACTTCACGCAAAGCAAGTTTGTGAAGGGCGTGCCGCAGTTCCAGTCCACTCACGAGGGGGTGGTGTTCCACTTCGCTTCAGCCGAGCACAAGCAGTTGTTCGATGCTGCGCCCGCCAAGTACTTCCCCCAATACGGCGGCTACTGTGCCAACGGACTGGTCTACGGCATACCTTGGGGCGGCGACGCCGACACCTGGAAGCTGGTGGACGGGCGGTTGTTCATCTTCGGTGGGCAAGGCAGCAAAGACGCGTTCCTGTTGGATGAAAAAGCCAACATCGCGCTGGCTGACCGCTACTGGCAACAGGAGGTGTCTGGCAGCAACAGCTTCGTGCAACGGGCCAAGCGCCTGGTGTTCAAGGTGCCGCACTACAAGTCGGGCGACGAACTGGCCAAGGCGGTGGCGGCTGCACAAGGCAGCAAGCCCTGAAGGGGGCTTGATATTCAGATAAAAATGGCACGTGTCGCTTGTGTAGCAATGTTTCGATGCTACTGATTGTTGTATTGTCTGGCCGTCATTTGCCGCTGCTGCCGGACAGCGACTGAATTTGCTCGAACCAACCCACGCTGGTGCTGCCGGTGTTGTCGCTGTCGGCACCCAGCACCACGGCGGTCACTGCAGGCACAGTGGGTGAAGCGCCCACTTCGTCGTTGAACAACGCCAGGTAATCCTGCCCAGGCTGTCGGCGTTCCGTGAGCCATTGTTTCAGCGGGGCCTCCGTTCCCCGCACGCTGATGTAGCGTACCCGCCTTGTGTAAGGGTTGGCACCGCGCAACCCGGCGGGTTGGGCGCTGTCCCACACGTAGCACACCGTGGCGGCGGGCAGGGCTTCACCGCTGACGCTGCGGGCCAGCCGCAGCAAGGTCCGCTCGACAAACGGCACCTGTTCCAGCGGATGGTCGAACATCACGCACAGTTTCAGCGCGGCATCGTCACCCGCCTTGGCGGTCAGGTCAGGTCGTGCCTGGCCGCCGGTCAGTGGCTGGTCCAGGCGCCAGGTCCATTCCAGCGTGTCGGGGTGTGGGCCTTGCCAGGTGTGCACCAGGGTGCCGTACGAGCGGGCGGTGCTGACCCGGATGCCCCGTCGGTTGTCTGTGGTACTGCCAGCCTCAAAGCGGGTAGCTGGCAGCTCGGCATGTTTTTTGGGAAAGCCCACAAACCGCCAGCTGGGGTGCATGTCTCCCTGCTGGGACAGCAACGGGGACAGCGCCACGCGTACATCCGGGGTCGCCGGGGGCTGGGCAGCGGCACCCATGGACACCAGGCCCGCCCAGCAGGCCAGCCAACCCGTCCGGACCGAGGATTTCATGACGCTGTTGTGTGGCTGGCGGCTGGTATGCACGGATTCAATGCTTGGCGGGTGCGGTGGTTCGGGTGGCGGCATCGAAGCCGCCTTTTGCTTTCCATTCCTCCATCCCACCCTGGAGGATGCGCAAATTGTCCCAGCCTGCGACGCGAAGTGCGAACCCGGCTTGCGCCGACAGGCTGCCCGTGTTGCAGTAGATCAGCACCGGCTTGTTTTTGGGGATTGAGTTGCGTTTGGCGAGCACTTGCCGCCAGTCCATGTTGATGGCACCGGGTATGTGGCCCTTGGCAAACTGAGCGGCATCGCGCGCGTCAATCACCAGCATCTTGGGCCATTCATCTTTGGGAATCTGCTCGGCAAAAATGACGCCACCGCCGTAATCCACAAACTCCAGGTAGGCCTCCATTTCATCGATGGCAGCGGCCTTGTCGGCCCAGGCCGGTGTGGACAAGAGTGCCAGACCTGCAAGGGCAATGGCCAGCGCGTTGCGATACGTCATGCGAAGTCTCCAATTGAATATAAGCAGTTGGTGATTTTTTCACATTTCGAAGCAGGAGCGGTCAAAGGCTTCGTGCCAGACGCAAGCCAGTGAATTGCCAGCGCGCATCGGTGGGGAAGAAATTGCGGTAGCTGGCCCTGATATGCGAGCGCGGTGTGGCGCAGGATCCACCCTTGAGCACCATCTGGTTGACCATGAACTTCCCGTTGTACTCGCCCACGGCGCCCTCCCAGGGCTGGTAGCCCGGGTGGGGTAAGTAGCTGCTGCCAGTCCATTCCCATACGTCACCGCCCATCTGCATCAGACCGTCAGTCAGCGAAGCCAGCGGCAGCGGGTGTAGTGCACCACTGTCCAGAAAGTTGCCTTGTTCCGCCCAGCACGGGTTCTGCATGTTGGCCGCATGTTCCCACTCTGCCTCGGTGGGCAATCGCAGGGGCAGCCCTTCATGGTGGCCCTTCCAACGTGCAAAGGCATCTGCCTCGAACCAGTTGATGTGCACCATTGGCGTGTGGGGGTCAATGGGCATGCGTCCGTGCAGGGTGAACGTGGTCCATTCGCAGTTGGACTCACAGCCCTCGGCAGGAAGCCAGTATTGCGGTGCTGTGATGCGCTGGCTGCGCACCCACTCCCACCCAGCAGACATCCACCAGCGGGGTGTGGTGTAACCGCCATCGGCCATAAAGGCCAGCCAGTCGCCGTGGGTCACCAGCCGGTTTGCCAGCGCGAAGGCGGATAGCCAGACCGGGTGGCGCGGGTATTCGTTGTCGAAAGCAAAACCCGTGCCACGCTGACCGACTTCGGTCATCCCCGCGTCAAAGTTCAGCCACTCCAGGGCACAAGGTGCCACCGTGCACAGCGGCCAGCGCGGGCTGTAAATGGGGTTCAGTGGGTTGCACGCCAGCAGGTGTTTGATGTCTGTCAGCAGCAGTTCCTGGTGTTGCTGCTCGTGTTGCAGACCCAGTTCCATCAGGTTCAGCAGTTCGTCCCCTGGCCGTTCCGTGTCCGTCGCTCCATTCTGCAAGCGTGCAATGCGTCCGTCCACTTGGGCGCGGTAGGCGCGCACCTCGTTCAGATCGGGCCGTGTGATCAGGCCGCGCTGCGGGCGGGGGTGCTGGTCACCCACCGCTTGGTAGTAGCTGTTGAACAGCACCCGGAAGGCAGGGTGAAAAGGTTGAAAACCGGGCTCGAACCGCTCCAGCACAAAGGTTTCGAAAAACCAGGTCACGTGTGCCAGGTGCCATTTGGTGGGGCTGGCATCGGGCATGGACTGCACCTGGCAGTCCGCCTCGGACAGCGGGGCTGCCAACGCCACCGTCTGGGCACGCACCTGGGCATATCGCTGCGCCATGCGCTGGCAGATTGGGGTGGCGGACGTGGTGTGTACTGGTTGTGGTGTCATGCAGTGAGCTTCGTTCATTTGTCGGGAGCCAGGCATCATCGCGTCAGCACCCTGCGCGAGGCGTGGCTGGCCGCGTCCACGACCGCCACCATCAGCAGCATGGCACCGATCAGGGTGGCGGTTTTGCCCATGTGGAACAGCCCCATGTGAAACGCCAGCAACTGCCCCAGGCCGCCCGCACCCACCACGCCCAGCACGGCGGCGGCGCGGATGTTGTTTTCCCAGCGGTACAGCGTGTAGCTCATCAGCTGGGGCAGCACCTGTGGCAGCGTGGCATACAGGAACACACGCCCGTTGGGCACCCCCTGTGCGCGCAAGGCATCGCCGGGGCCCGGCGGGGCGTTCTCGATGGCTTCTGCAAACAGGCGGCCCAGCACGCCGGTGGTGTGGAGTGCCAGCGCCAGCGTGCCCGCAAACGGCCCCAGGCCGGCTGAAATGAGCAGCAGTGCCGCCCACACCAGTTCCGGAATGGCGCGCAGCGCATTGAGCAACAGTCGGGTGGGGGAACGCGCCGGTCCCCGGTCAGCGTGGTGCAAGCGGCTGGCGGGCAGGGCCAGGGCCAGCCCGGCCACGGCGGCCAGCAGGGTGCCCAGCACCGACATGGCCAGCGTTTCCCAGGCGCCGATGGCGACTTTTTTCAGAAAGGCGCGCGACACATCTGGCGGAAAAAACTCGCCCACGAACCGGCCCATGCTGCGTGCCGCGTCCCATGAGAAGAACTGTGCCCACTGCAAATCCAGCGACCAGAAACTGGCCACCACCAGCAACAGGATGCCGACCACAAACCAGCACGCCTTGCAGCGCGCATCGAACAGCGGTGGCGGCAGCTGGTAAGGCTGGTTGGCGGCAGGTGTGGTGCGAGGGGTCATGTGCTTATCCGAGTGCTTTGCGCAACCAGGCGCTCACGCGGTCGGCCAGGGCCACCAGGGCGATGAACACCAGCAGCATGGTGGCCACCTCGCCGCCGTTGAACATTTTCATGCTGTTGTCCATTTGCTGCCCCAGACCACCCGCGCCCACAAACCCCAGCACCACTGACGAACGGATGGCGCATTCCCAGCGGTACACGGTGTAGCTGGTCAGTTCGGCGGCGCTGGTGGGCAGCAAGCCGTAGAAAAACGCCTGCAACCGCCCGCTGCCGTTGCGCAACAGGGTTTGCGTGGGGTGGGTTTCGCTGCTTTCCAGAATTTCGCCATACACCTTGCCCAGCATGCCGCCATAGGTCAGGGCGATGGCCAGCACGCCGGCGGTGGGACCCAGACCCACCACGCGCACAAAAATCAGTGCCCACACCAGCTCGGGCACGCTGCGCAACACGATCAGCAGCCAGCGGATGGTCTGGCGCACCCAGAACGGCCCGCGTGCCATGCGCCCCGACAGCGCCGACACCGACAGCACGCCGGTGTTCAAAAGCGTGAGCGGGATGGCAATGACCAGCGCCAGCGTCACACCGGCGGTGGCCATGGCCACGGTGCGCCAGGTGTCACGCGCCACCATCAGCAAAAACTCCTGGCTGTGTGCAAGGGGCCAGAAACTGGCGATGAACTGGCCGCTCACGCGCAGGTTGTCAGGCTCCAGCAGCACCCAGGGTTTGAACTCGGTGGCAACCCCCAGGGGCCACAGCAATACGACAGCCAAGCTGATCCAGGCCACGCGGCTGACCCAGGCGGGGTCGCGCATGGGGGGCGATTGGCCGGGTATGGGAGAGAGGGTGGGGGCGTTCACTTGGGGTTCAGGTGGGCGGGGGTGTCAGCGGCAGTGCATGACGACAGGTTGCGGCGCGCTGGGCGGTGCATCGGGTGCGTTACTCGGTGAAACGGGCACCTCGCCGCGCAACTCGTGTTCGTACTGGTCATACAAGGCAGCCAGCCTGTCCCGCGTCACCTGGGAGGCTGGCAGGTCAAAAGCCACCTGTCCGTCACGCATGCCCACCACGCGGGGGAAATGGTGCAGGGCCACGTCCACCTGGTGCAGGGTGGCCACCAGCGTGACGCGGCGGGTGTGCGCCTCGTCGACCAGCGTGGCAATGGCCTGGCGCGAGCGGGTGGGGTCCAGCGCTGACAGTGGTTCGTCGATCAACCAGAACCGGGCAGGTGACAACAGGCCGCGCGCCAGCCCGACACGCTGGCGTTCGCCACCGCTCAAACGGTCCACGCGTTCAAACAGTTTGGCACCCAGGTCAAACCGCTCCAGCGCAGCGTGGGCTGCCGGGATGTCACTGGGGTAGAACAAGGACCGCAGGCTGGCCATCAGCCCCATGGCCGGCAAACGCCCTGCCAGCACCGACGTGACGACGCGCTGTCGCGGGGGCAGAGGCGGGACCTGCGGGGCCAGGAACAACTCCCCCCGCAAGGCTTGCAAGGCACGCCGGGGCAGTTGCCAGGGGTTGCGCCCATCCAGTGTGAGCGTGCCCGCAGTGGGGGGCAGGGCACAGGCCAGCACCTGCAACAGCGTGGTTTTGCCCGCGCCCGATGGCCCGATGATGGCCACTTGTTCGCCTGCGCCCACCCGCAGGTTCAGGCCCTTGAGTGCCGGTGCGGCACTCGCGCGCGCCGCCGGGTGGCGGGCGCTCAGGGCGTCCAACTGGAGCGCCAGGCCGTTGGCGGCAGGCGTGCTCACAGCAGCCCGGCGCTGCGGGCTGCAGCTTCCAGCCCCTTGTAGTTGGACGGCTGGGTGGCGATGTAGCGCGTGGCGCGGTTGAGCTTCAGAATTTCAGCCTGGTCGGGCTTGGCCGGGTCCAGGGCCAGCAGCGCGGCTTTCACCTTGGCTTGCATGTCTGCGGGCATGTCGGCATGCACCGACCAGTTGTAGTTGAAGTAGCCGGGGGTGGTGTAGAACACGTCCACCGCTTTGGTGTCCACCTTGTTTTCGGTCACAAACTTCTTCCACACCGTGATGTCGAGTGCGGCGGCGTCTACCTTGCCGCTGACAACTGACGCAATGGTGGCGTCGTGCGCACCGCTGTAGGCAATGCGCTTGAAATCTTTTTCGGGGTCGATCTTGGCTTCAAGCAAGAAGCTGCGGGGCATCAGGTGGCCCGAGGTGCTGCTTTGCGAGCCAAAGCTGACTTGTTTGCCCTTCATGTCGGCCAGGGTCTTGATGCCGGAGTCGGTTTTGGCAATGAACACCGACTGAAACTTCGTGTCTTCTTCACGCTGTGCCAGGGGCACAATTTTGCCGCCCGAGCGCAGGTTGGCCTGCACATGGGTGAATCCTCCAAACCACACCAGGTCCACCTTTTTGTTCACCAGGGCTTCCACGGCGGCAGGGTAGTCGCTCACGGGGGTGAACTCCACTTTCACGTTCAGCGCTTTTTCCAGGTAGCTGGCCAGCGGGGTGAACTTGCGAATCTGCTCGGTGGCCGCCTCTTCGGGGATGGTGGTCACACGGAAAACGGTTTGTGCGTGCAGTGCCGGGTGTATGAAAGCGGCGGCAGACAACAGGGCGCAGGACATCAGGGCGCGGCGGGTACGGGAAGGGGACAGGTCAAGCATGGGGTACTCCAGGTGGGAAGGGAAGACAAGCAGGACAGAAAGCCGACCGAGACTGTACCCAAAAATCGGTGTCGGGCGCACGGAAAAGGGCAACGCGGCTCGATTCGTGGGTATCATGGGTAATACCATGAGAAATTGTCCACGGATCGTCATTGACACCAATGTACTCGTGGCCGCATTGCGGTCGCGCCAGGGGTTGTCATACCGCTTGTTGTCGCAAATCGGCCAAGGTGCGTTTCAGCACGTGGTGACGGTGCCATTGGTCATGGAGTACGAGGACGTGTTGCTGCGCCCTGGCGTGGTGCCACTGCCCGTGCAGGCCGTGTCGGACGTGTTGGACTTTTTATGTGCCACCGCATTGCGCCAGCCGGTGCATTTTTTGTGGCGGCCACGCTTGACCGATGTGAAGGACGACATGGTGCTGGAGGCCGCTGTCAACGGACAGTGCCACAGCATCGTCACGTGGAATGTGCGGGACTTCGCCGTGGGCACAGGTTTGGGTTTGGCGGTCGTCAGCCCCAAAGAGTTTTTGAACGATCACAAGGAGCCATTGCCATGAGCGCACTCAGCATCCGTTTGCCCGAGTCCTTGCACAAAAACGCCAAGATATACGCCGCCCAGGAGGGCATTTCGGTCAACCAGCTCATCAGCACGGCCTTGGCCGAAAAGCTGTCCGCCCTGGCCACCGAGGACTATCTGGAGCAACGCGCCGCACGGGGCGCTCGGGCCAAGTTTGACGCAGCACTCGCGTTGGTGCCCGACGTTGCACCGCAAGACCCGCAAGACCCGCAAGACCGCAGCTGACTTGCACAAATCTTTTATTCACAGCCCGCGCAGCCCTGTTGCAACAGCTTGACTGCCTGAATGCAGCTGAACTGCGCCGCCACACGGCAGCCATTGAACCCAGCGCGCTTCATTGTTCAGGCCCGCACCCCAGAAATGCGAACGTATGACGCTCATCAAGCAACCCACCTTCCACCAACTCTTCACCACTGACCAGCACGCCGTTCGCGCCGAGTTGCTGGCTGGCCTCACCGCACCTGCCGCCCACACCAGCCCCAAATACCTCTACGACGCGTTGGGGTCGCGGCTGTTCGAGGCCATCACCGAGCTGCCCGAGTACTACCCCACCCGCACAGAAGCCGCCATTTTTGCCCGCCACGCTGCCGATATGGCTGCTCAATTGCCAGTGGGTGTGACCCTGATCGACCTCGGTGCCGGCAACTGCCAGAAGGCGGCGGGTCTGTTTGCAGCTTTCGCACCCAGCCGTTATGTGGCCGTTGACATATCGGTGGACTTTTTGCGCAATGCCTTGCTGTTGCTGCAACGCCAGCATCCGCATATGGCGTTGGTGGGACTGGGTCTGGACTTCTCTGCCGGGTTGACCCTGCCGGATGTGGCTGTGCCGGCCGACAGCCCGCGTGTGCTGTTTTATCCCGGCTCCAGCATTGGCAACTTCACGCCGACTGATGCGTTGGTTTTTCTGCGCAGCGTGCATACAGCCTGTGGCCACGTGCCGGGCAGTGGCTTGCTGATTGGCGTGGACCTGGTGAAAGATGTCGCGGAACTGGAAGCCGCCTACGACGATGCGCTGGGGGTGACGGGGGCCTTCAACCTGAACCTGCTGCTGCACATCAACCGCACGCTGGGCACCAACTTCAATGTGCGCGAGTGGGCGCATGTGGCGCTGTTCAATACTGTCGACTCGCGCATCGAAATGCATTTGCAGGCCCGCCACTCGCTGACGGTGCGTTGGCCCGGCGGTGAGCGCGCGTTCATGGGGGGTGAACGCATCCACACCGAAAACTCGTACAAGTGGACCTTGCCCGCGTTTGAGTCGCTGTTGCTGAAGGCCGGTTTCCAGGAGACTCAGGCGTGGACCGACCCTGGCCAACGGTTTGCCGTGTGCTGGGCGCGTGCGCTGTGACGGAGTGGGCGGCTACCCCCATGGCTGACGTCACTGCCCCGGCAGGTGAGACCGTTGGGCTGTGCGGTGCGTCAGGTCAGGCTGGCCGCCGAACGGAAACCCGAAAAAATGTCACGGCGCTCGGGTGTGAAGTAATTTCGATAGCTGACATTCCTCATGGAATAAGCGGTAGCGGCACAAAAACCTTTCAAAATAGGTCTGCCATCGAACCAGGGTGCCGAGTAGTCCCGGTAGGGGTGCGCCTCAAAGCCGGGGTAGGGTGCAAACGGGCTGGCCGTCCATTCCCACACCTGACCCCAGGTGAAGCCAGCCGCGTGCTGCGCGGCGCATTGCCACTCGGCTTCGGTCGGCAGCCTGCGGCCTGCCCACCGGCACCAGGCCAGCGCATCGCTGTGGCTGAGGTGCACCGCTGCGTCAGCCAGGTCGAGCGGCAGCCAGGTGCCGAACCGTTTTTGCTCCCACGCGCCGCGCTCAAGCCGGACATGCTGTGGCAGACGGTGCCCGGTGGCCTGCACAAACGGCAGGTAGCGCGCCCAGGTGACAGGCGCTGCGTCAATCTCGAAACCCTCCACCCAGACGCTGTGGCAGCCCAATTCGTTGTCGAACGCAAAGCCGGGGCCCGTGTGCCCCAGGGTCAGGCTTTGCGCGTTCACGGCCAGCACCGGCGTCTGACCAGCAGGAGCTGGCGCTCCCCCCCGGTTTTCGCCGGGCAGCAGGGCGTGGCCGCTGGCGAGTGCGTCGGGTATGGGAATGTCCAGCGCCTGCGCCATGTACACGCTGGCTTCGTTGTGCATGTCTTCGTGCGCCAGTGCCAGGCGCCAGAAGTACAGCCCGGTGTCGCTGGGTTCGGCCGTGCGCAGCAGGTGCAGGGTGTCAGCCAGCACGGCCTTCAGGTAGGCCTGGGTCTGGGTCAGGTCGGGCAGTTGCAGATGCCAGCGGCTGGCGTGGGGCACGTGGCTGGAGTTGTACAGCGCATCTGCCCCGGGCAGGTGCGACGCTTTGCGCGCATGGTCGGGGTCGCAGGCCAGGCCCAGGTGGCGTTGCTGGCTGCGTCCGATCCACCATTCCTGGAACCAAGCCACATGGCCCGCTTCCCACAGCGGCGGGTTCAGCTCGCTGCTGTAAGGAATGCGAAGGTCAGGCAGCGCGCGGTGCCAGGCGTGCAGCAGCCCCAGCGTGCGCTGGCGTGTGGTCTGCAGGGCGGCGTGCAGTTCGGCGGCTCCCCACTGGCGGGCAGGCGTGGCAATGGTTGGGGTCATGGTGGTCAGCAGGCAGGGGGGCAGGCATGAGCCGTCAGGTACACAAGCAGGTGGTCATTGTCAGCCCGGCGCTGGCCGATGCCAACAATGGCAACTGGCAGACGGCCCGGCGCTGGCTGCGCATGCTGCCGGTCACACATTCTGCCCGCATCGTTCGTGAGTGGACGGCTGCGGACCCGGCGGCCGCCCATGACGACGTGATGCTGGCCCTGCATGCGCGGCGGTCTGCTGCCAGCATCGAGGCCTGGGCGGCAGAACGGGGCGTTGTCAGCCTGGCGGTGGTGTTGACCGGAACTGACCTGTACCGCGACATTGCCTCGGATGCGTCGGCCCAGCGCTCTCTGGCGTTGGCCGGACAGTTGGTGGTGCTGCAGGCGTTGGGCATGCAGGCTTTGCCGGAGGCGCTGCGGCACAAGGCGAGGGCGGTGTTCCAGTCCACGTCGTCCAGACAAACGGCGGCCAAACCTACCCGATGCCTGCGAGCCGTGATGGTGGGCCACCTGCGCGACGAAAAAGACCCGCTCACGCTCATGGCTGCGGCGCAGGCCGTCCCGGCTGGAGCGGGCATCCGGATTGACCATGTCGGCGCGTCGCTGGATGCTGCGTTGGGCCAAGCCGCCCAGGCCACTGCACAGGCCTGCCCGCACTACCGCTGGCTGGGCGCGCAGCCGCACGAAGCCACCCGACGCCGCATCCAGCGTGCGCATGTGCTGGTGCACGCCAGCCGCATGGAAGGCGGCGCCCACGTGGTCATGGAAGCCGTGTGCAGCGGCACGCCTGTGCTGGCCTCACGCATCGACGGCAATGTGGGCATGCTGGGGGCTGATTACGCGGGTTACTTTGAGCCCGGCAACGCTGCCCAACTGGCCCAGTTGCTGCAACAAGCCCGCAGCACCCAGCACCAGGCCGATGGCTTGCTGGCCCGTCTGGCTGCCCAGTGCGCCCTGCGTGCGCCCCTGTTTGCTCCGGAAGCCGAGCGGCAAGCCCTGCTGAGTCTGGTGGCTGATCTGGGTCGTCAGCCCTGAGCGAGCCGCTTTGAACCCACCCCTTTGACAGAACAACGACGAAGAGAGAACCGAATGCAAGCAACCGATCAACCCGTGCTGCGCGACATCGTGCTGATCGGCGGCGGCCACAGCCATGTAGGTGTACTGCGCCGTTTTGGCATGCACCCCGAGCCGGGGGTGCGCCTGACCGTCATCTGCACCACGGTGGACACGCCATATTCCGGCATGTTGCCGGGTTACATCTCAGGCCACTACAGCTTTGACGACTGCCACATCGACCTGCCCAAACTGGCCGCCTTTGCCGGTGCGCGCTTCTACCAGGATGAAGTGGTGGGCCTGGACACTGCCAACCGCAAGGTGCTGTGCCGCACCCGCCCGCCCATGGGGTATGACGTGTGCAGCATCAACGTGGGCTCCACCCCGCAGGTGGCCCGTGTGCCGGGGGCCGAGGCGCATGCCGTGCCTGTCAAGCCCATCCTCAATTTCAATGAGCGCTGGCTGGCCCTGCTGGAGCGGGTGCGCCAGCATGCCGGGCGCACCACCATTGCGCTGGTGGGCGGCGGGGCAGGGGGCGTGGAGCTGACTTTGTCCATGCAGTACCGCCTGCGGGCCGAGCTGACGGCCCTGGGCCGCAACCCCGACGAACTGGTGTTCCACCTGTTCACCCGCGACGCGGAAGTGATGCGCACCCACAACGCCTGGGTGCGCCAGCACTTCACCCGTGTGCTGGCTCAGCGCGGCGTGCACCTGCACACCGGGGCCGACGTGGCGCGTGTGGATGCTGGCAGCCTCACCACCGCAGCCGGGCACACGGTGCAGGCCGACGAAATCGTCTGGGTCACACAAGCCGGTGGCCCGCAATGGCTGCAAGGGTCGGGCCTGGCGCTGGATGACAACGGTTTTGTGAAGGTGGACGCACATTTGCAAAGCACCCAGCCCAACGTGTTTGCGGCGGGCGATGTGGCTGCCTTCGGCCCCCGACAGCTGGAAAAAGCCGGTGTGTTTGCCGTGCGGATGGGCCCGCCCCTGGCCGACAACCTGCGCCGCGCCGTGCGTGGTGTGCCGCTCAAGGCCTACAAACCCCAAACGCATTGGTTGGCGCTCATCAGCACTGGCGACAAGCACGCGGTGGCCTCGCGCGGCCCGCTGGGTTTTGCGGGCGATTGGGTGTGGCGCTGGAAAGACCACATCGACCGCACCTTCATGAAGCGCTTTGGCCAGTTTGGCAACATGAAAGACATGGCGGCCCGGCGGGGCAACGCCACCGGCAGTGACCTGCCGCTGACGGCCGATGAGTCGCAACAGGCCATTTCGGCCATTGCCATGCGTTGCGGCGGCTGTGGTGCCAAGGTGGGGGCCACGGTGCTGCAACGCGCCCTGGGTGCCTTGCACCCGGTAGACCGCGACGACGTGGTGATTGGCCTGCACTCGCCCGACGACGCTGCCGTGGTGCGCGTGCCCCCCGGCAAGGCCATGGTGCACACGGTGGACTTTTTCCGCGCCTTCATTGACGACCCGTATGTGTTCGGCCAGGTGGCCGCCAACCACGCGATGGGCGACATCTACGCCATGGGGGGCGAACCCCAGACCGCCACCGCTGTGGTCACGGTGCCACCGGGGCTGGAGGCCAAGGTGGAAGAACTGCTGCTGCACATGATGAGCGGTGCCATGCAGGTGTTGAATGCCGCCAACTGCGCCCTGGTGGGCGGCCACACCGGCGAAGGCAAAGAGCTGGCGCTGGGCTTTGCCATCAACGGCCTGGTGGACGGCGACTTGCGCACCGTTTTGCGCAAAGGCGGCCTCACGCCGGGCGACGTGCTCATCCTCACCAAACCCATTGGCACCGGTACCCTGTTTGCCGCTTACCCGCGTGCGGCCAGCCTGGGCTTTTTCAAAGGGCGCTGGGTGGCCGGGGCGCTGGCGCAGATGGTGCAGTCCAACCAGGCGGGGGCGCGCATCCTGACCGCACACGGGGCCACCGCCTGCACCGATCTGACCGGCTTCGGCCTGCTGGGCCACCTGGTGGAAATGACCAAACCTTCGGGCGTGGACGCGGAGCTGTTTCTGTCAGCCCTGCCGGTGCTGCCGGGGGCGGAAGCGTGTGTGGCCAATGGCATCAGCAGTTCGCTGGCCCCTGCCAACGTGCGCCTGCGCCGCGCATTGCGCAATCAGGAAACCTGGGTTAACCACCCCCGCTACCCGCTGCTGTTCGACCCTCAAACCGCCGGTGGCCTGCTGGCCAGTGTGCCGCAGGCGCAGGTGGAGGCCTGTGTGGCTGCGTTGAAGGCTGCGGGTTATGCACACACGGCAGTCATTGGCCGTGTGCTGCCACAGGGCGATGCACTGGAGAGTGTGCACCTGGTGGACAGTGGTGGCTGATGTGGCTGTTGTAACCGGGTAGGTGTCACCACAGCAGTTTCAACTGGTCCAGCAATCGGTCTCGCAGCGGATGCAATTCAAGCAAACCTGCTTGAACCGCCTGTGTATCACCTTGGCGTTGGGCCTCGAGCAGGCCCTCGGCCAGTTCATGGATGTTGTTGTGCAGCGCGTCTACAGCTTGCGCGTTGCCCGCTGCCTGTAACAAGGCCCGACCGCTTTCGTCCAACCATCGCCCGAACGGACAGGGGTGCATCTGGGCTTCAGGCGGCGCATCGCGTTGGCCGGACAGGTGGTGTACCAGTGCGGCAACCCAGGCGCGGTGTTCCACCGCAGCAAAAATCACCGGCAGATGTTCGCGCCGGGTGGGTGTGATGCCTTGCCACGCGGGTGGCGTTTGCCAGAGCGCGACCCATTGCGGTATTTCCAGCGTCGGCATGGGCCGGGCAATGGCATAGCCCTGGCCCCATTCGCACCCCAGCCTCAACAGCAGCTCGCCGTGGGCAAGGGTTTCGACACCTTCGGCAATGACCTGGCGGCGGAATGCGGTGGCCAGGCCCAGCACACCTTCCAGAATGGCCAGGTCTTCCGGGTCGTCCAGCATGTCGCGCACGAAGCTCTGGTCAACTTTCAGCAAACGGGTGGGCAACTGCTTCAGGTAGGTCAACGACGAGTAGCCCGTGCCAAAGTCATCCAGCGCAAACCCCACGCCCATCTGGCGACAGGCATGCATCAACTGTGTGACCGAGGTCATGTCGGCCAATGCACTGGTTTCCAGCACCTCCAGCTCCAACTCGTCGGGCTTCACGCCCGGGTGTTTGGCCAGCATGGCGCGGAGGCGTTCCAGGAATGGAGGGTGTTGCAACTGCGAGGCACCCACGTTGACGCTCACGGGCAGGTTCAAGCCAGCCTGGTGCCAGATTTCAATCTGGGCCAGTGCTGTGTCAATGACCCATTCCCCGAGATCGATGGCCAGCGGATGGTCCTCAATCACAGGCAGGAATGCGCCAGGTGGCAGCAGGCCGCGCTCGGGGTGTTGCCAGCGTATCAAGGCTTCCACACCCACGACTTCACCGGTGCGCATGTTGACCTTTGGCTGGTAGTGCAGCACAAACTCGCCGTGCGCCAGGGCGTGCCGGATGTGGGACAGGCTTTCGTGACGGCCTCTCAGGTGCCGGTCCTGCTCGCTGTCGAACACGTGGTAACGGTTTTTGCCCGATTGCTTGGCCAGGTACATGGCCTGATCGGCCTGCCGTAGCAGTTGATCAGCGTCGATGTCATCTGCCTGCGGAAAAAACGCAATGCCCAGGCTGGCTGTGACCCGCAGGGGGATGTGGTCGATGTGGGCGGGTTGACCGGCAGCTTCCAGCAACCGGTCGAACACCGGTTGGCTGAGGGCCGCATCGGGCAAGTCGACCAGCACCGCTACAAACTCGTCACCGCCCAGGCGTGCCAGGGTGTCCCCGTCACGCAGCACCTGTTTCATGTTCATGGCCAGTGCCTTCAGCAACTGGTCGCCTACCTGGTGACCGTGGGTGTCGTTGACAGCTTTGAACCCGTCCAGGTCGAGGTAGACCACTGCAATGTGCTGGCCCCTGCGCAGGGCCTGGTTCATCGCCTGGTGCAGGCGGTCGGCCAGCAGCAAGCGGTTGGGCAGGTCAGTCAGGGCATCGTAATGCGCCAGGTGTTCAAGTTGGGTCTGGTGGGTCTTGAGCGCGGTGATGTCCGAAAACAGTGCGATGTGGTTCTGCACCTGGCCCGCTTCATCCCGAATGGTGCTGATGGTCAGCAGTTCGGCAAAAACGTTGCCGTTTTTGTGCCGGTTCCAGATTTCGCCTTGCCAGTGGCCGTGCTCGTGCAGGGACTGCCACATGCCAGCGTAAAAGGCTGCGTCCTGGCGGCCTGAATTGAGGATGCGGGGGTTTTTGCCCAGCACCTCGTCACGCGGGTAGCCAGTGATGCGGGTGAAAGCCGCATTGACGTCCACGATGTCACCATGCCGGTCGGTGATGGTGATGCCCTCGTTGGAGTGGGTGAACACGTTGGCTGCCAGCCGCAATGCGGCTTCGGTGCGCTTGCGTTCAGCCAGGTTGGCCAGCAGTTCAGCAAACACAGCCAGCAACTGCCGCTCGGCGTCGCCGAACCGGACATGGTTCTGTACCGCATCGATTCCCACAAAGCCCAGGCAGCTGCCGTGGGCCATGACGGGCAGGGTCAGCAGGCTCTGGATGCCTTGCGGTGCCAGCATCTCCCGTTCTGTGCCGGGTGGCAGCTCCGAAACCGACGGGATGATGACGGCCTGGCCACGGGTGTGCTGGGCGACCCATTCGGACATGCCTTCGATCGGCAAACCTTGCAGCTGATGGATCTGGGGTTCGGTACCGGTTGAACACCATTCGTGCGTGTTGCTGGCGGTGCCGGCCGCCAGGTCGTAGTCGAACACGTAGGCCCGGTCGACGCCGAAGAACCGGCCCACCTGCGACAACGCGTCGTGAATGGCGTTGTCCAGGTGTTGCATGGGCAGGTTGATGAGCGACACCGACAGCTGCCGCATCATTTCGGTGTACTGGAGCTGGCGGTCCAGCGCGGCTTGCTTTTGCAAACGGTCGGTGATGTCGACGAAGGTGGTCAGGGTGAGGTCACTCAGCGTGATGCCTGAAATCAGGATGTCTCGCACCGAGCCGTTTTTGCAGCTGATTTTGTAGGCCGGCAGTTCAATATCGCCGCCGGTGGCGTGGGCACGCTCGGTGGCGGCCAGCCAGTCAGCCACTGCCTTGTCGCCATAAGCTGTGTCGGGGTAGGCTTGGCGCTTCCATGCGTCGAAATCAGGGATGTCGTCCAGCGTGTAACCAAACAGTTGCACAAAACGTGAGTTGAGTGCCACGATGCGGCCATCTGAAGCCAGCAAGCCGGTGGGCAAGGGCATTTGCTCGAACACCTTGCGAAAACGCGTTTCGGTTTCACGCAGAGTGGCTTCAACCTGTTCGCGCCTGTCGATGTCCTGCTTCAGGGCGGCTTCGTTGCGTTGCACGGAGCCAATCAGTTCGTTGAAGCTGTCAATGAGCTGGCCCACCTCGTCGTCGTGTGCGCGGGGCAGCAACTGCAATTGCGAACCCGCTGGCTGGGCCATGCCCGACACCGCGTGTGTGGCGGCCAGCATGGGGGCAAATTGCCGCCTGAGCATGCGACGGACAAACAGCCAGGCCAACAATCCAGCCAGTGCGCTGACCACGGTGGCAGCGATCATCACGCGCTGTCGTGTCGCCCGGATCGGGGCCAGCAGTTCGGTGGTGGGCCACACCCCCACCAGCAACCAGTCGGTGGACGCGATGCGCCTGGCTGCAGCCAGTTCTTCCACCCCGCGTGAGTTGACGGCCACACCATAACCTTCGTACCCGGACATGAAGCGGTCATGGTTCAGGTTGACGCCCCGGCGCGGCAGCGGTGTGAGGTTGCGGCTGCGGTCTGTAGCCGTGACCATCAGGTCGTGCAGCGGGGCCATGACCAGGTATCCACCCGTCATGCCCAGACGGCTGCCCGTGACCTGGCTGATGAAACTGGCTTTGTCGAGGTCGATGGTGCCGACAACCGCGCCTTGGGGTTCACCTGAAAAGTCGAAAACAGGTGCAGCCATGGCAACGAGCGGTGTGCCCGATGTCGGGTGGGCCACGGGTTTGCCCGTGGCGGTGCGCCCCTGGCGCATGGCAGCCAGCAGGCTTGCATCCATGGTGCTGTCGGGCTCTCTGGCACCCGGTGTGTCGGGCACCGAGGCCAGGGGGTGGCCATCCAGGTCGACCACACGAATGCCGCCATTGAACATGGACAGCAGGTGGGTGTTTGTCTGGACGATGGCCTGCAGGTGATTGGGCTTGCCCATCAGCTGGCGCGGTGCAGCCTCGGCAAAACTGTCCAGCGCCTGCAAGCGCGTGCTCAGTTCATGTTCAAGCTGGCTCGCCACCGTGGTCACGGTTGACAACTGTTGTCGGCCCAGCAGTTCCAGCATGTCGTGCTGGAGGCGGTAGGTAGCATAGAGCGTGACCGACCACACGCCCAGCAGAAAAATGGCCAGTGTCAGCAGCGACAGGCGCGTTTTGAGGGACAACTGCTTGCGTTGGCGCGCAGTCACGTGGCGGGTCTCCTGGTTTTTTTTGTTGCCGGTGAGCGATTCTGGACTGGCTCCATGAGCTTACCTTGAGTTGGGCCGCGTGGCGACGTGTAAAGCGCGGTTGCTGCTGTGGTTTTGGCAGTGGTTTCCCTACCATTTCGCCTTGACTGGTGTAACTTTTGCTCATATGCATGCGAATTGCACACTGCAAACACCTGCCTTGCATCCGTTATTTTTAAAGCGGTTGATGGGTTGGGATGCGATCGATTGACGAACAGAAAGGCTCCTCATCATGGAACGACGCAGCATGATTCAAGCACTCACCGGCTGGTTGGCCGGTGCATCCCTGGCCGGGACGGCCCATGCCAGCAAAACCTTTCCCCTGAGCAAACCGGCGGCCGAATGGAAAAAAATACTGTCGCCCAACGCCTACGCCGTGCTGTTCGAGCATGGCACCGAGCGTGCAGGCACCAGCCCACTGAATGCCGAGAAGCGCCCAGGCACCTACGTGTGTGCCGCCTGCAACCAACCGCTGTTCAACGCCGCACACAAGTACGAAAGTGGCACGGGGTGGCCCAGTTTCTACCAGCCGCTGGCAGGTGCGTTGGGCACGTCAACGGACTTCAAGCTCATTTATCCGCGCACCGAGTACCACTGTTCGCACTGCGGGGGGCATCAGGGCCATATGTTCGATGACGGACCCAAACCCACCGGCAAGCGCTATTGCAACAACGGTGTGGCGCTCAGCTTCGTGCCTGAAGGCCAGCCGCTGCCCGCACGGAGGACCTGACATGAAGCAGTTGTTTCAACCGGTTCAACGGTCCGTGTGGGCCGTTGGGGTGGCGTTGGCCGTGGTGGTGGCGGGTTGTTCAGCCGAGCGGGAAGCGGTTGCGGCCGATGCAGCAGCGGGCAAGCCGGCCATACCAGTTGTTGTCGCTGCGCCGCCGGTCAACGGCAAACCGACCGCCTATGCCGTGTTTGCAGGCGGCTGTTTCTGGTGCATCGAGGCTGATTTCGAGAAACTGAAGGGTGTGATCGGTGCCGAATCGGGTTACACGGCAGGCCGCACCGTCAACCCGACCTACGAGCAGGTCAGCGCTGGGCACACCGGTCACACGGAAGCCATTCGGGTGCACTACGACCCGGCGGTGGTCAGTTATGCGCAACTGGTGGCCTATTTCTGGCGGCACATCGACCCGACCGTCAAGGACAGGCAATTCTGCGACGTGGGTTCACAGTACCGCAGTGGCATCTACTGGCAGAACGAGGCCGAACGCGCGGTGGCTGAGGGCAGCCGGGCCGATCTGCTGGCAACCGGGCGTTTCCCGGCCATCCATACCGAGCTGGCTCCCGCGTCGGTGTTTTACCCGGCCGAGGCCTATCACCAGGACTACTACAAGAAGAATGACCTGCGCTACAGCTACTACCGACTGAGCTGCGGACGGGACGCCAGGGTCAAGCAGGTGTGGAAAGACTTCCCGCCTTTGCAGTTGAACTGACCACCCAAAAGGCCGGACTCACCACACCGACCCTGCACGCACTCCGCCATGGCGGAGTGCGTGCGTACACGGGTTCAGTGGTTGACCTCTTCAATCGCAGCATGCAACTCCAGCAGCGCCCGTGTGATGCGGTGGTTCGGGTCGAGGTGCACCATGGGCATGCAGGCCTCGTGCGACTCCCGGATCTTGACGGAAGAGGGCAGGTAGGGTGACAGCACGGGCAAGCCTTCTTCAATCAGCTCGTCCACCAGACGTTGCGGCAGTTTGGCCCTGGGCTGGAACTGGTTGACCACGATGCCGGTGACCACCAGGTCAGGGTTGTGGTCCGCGCGGATTTCGTTGACGTTATCCATCAGCATGTACAGGGCCTGCCGCGAGAAGCTGTCGCAATCGAAGGGCACCAGGCAGCCGGTGGCACCGATGAGCGCAGACCGTGTGAAGAAATTCAGTGCCGGTGGGGTGTCGATGTAGATGCGGTCGTAGTCGTTGGCGAGCTTGGCCAGCGCTTCGCGGAGCTTGTAGATTTTCTGCCGCGATTCGAGCTTGACCTGCAACTCGTTCAGGGCAGGGCTGGATGCCATGAGGTCCAGGTTTTCAAACGGTGTGTTCACCAGAAATGCAGTGGCCGGTTGTGCGTTGAAGCTGAAACTCAGCGTCTGTTCGAAGAACCCGGCGACGTTGGGCGTGGCGTCGGACGCCTCTTCGCCTAGCAGGTAACTGGTGGAGTTGCCCTGCGGGTCCAGGTCAATCACCAGGGTGCGAAGGCCCTGGGCTGCGCTGATGGCGGCAAGGTTGCAGGTGATGGTCGATTTGCCAACCCCACCTTTCTGGTTGAACACAACAACGGTCATGAATGAATTCCTGCGTGATGTCGATGGGTGTTGACTTTGCCACACAATGGGCCGCATGCCCTTGCGTCGGAGGTCTGACATGTTGAAATCACCCCTGCCCACCCACCTGCAGCGCCGCCAGATCCTGACGGCTGTGGCCGCCGCCGGTGTGGGAGCCTGGCTGGCCCCGGCCTGGGCTGCCGATGCGCGGCGTGCGCCGCTGGCACTCACGCCCAGGCAGTCGGAGGGGCCGTTTTACCCTGTGGCCCTCCCGGCTGATTCCGATGCCGATCTGCTGCGCAACGGTCAACTCAACTACCGCCCGAACCAGGTGGCCTGGGTGGAAGGCGTGGTGAAGGACCCCGAAGGTGCGCCGGTATCGGGCGCGGTGGTGGAAATCTGGCAGTGCGACGAGCATGGCCGCTATCACCACCCGGGAGACGGCAACCGGGCTGACCCCGCGTTCCAGGGGTTTGGCCGCGTGACGGTGGGGGCTGATGGGCGGTACCGCTTCAAAACCCTCAAACCCGCGCCGTACACAGGCCGCACGCCACACATTCATTTCAAAGTCAGGCTGGGCAAGCATGACCTGCTGACCACTCAGTTGTACGTGGCCGGTCACCCCAACAACCCGCAGGACGGGCTGTGGCGGCGTCTGTCAGCGGCTGACCGGGCTGCTCTCAGCATGCCATTCGTGCCCGACACCGGCACGGGCGGTGTGCGGGCCGAGTTCCCCATTGTGGTGATGGCCTGACATTTGCATGCATAGCCGCAGAGTGGCGTTGAAAGGTGGTTCAGGAGCCTCTGAAGACCGACAGGTTTTTTCGAGTCAACGCCGAACCAGGTAAGTCGCAACCAGTAAAAACGCGCGTACTGGTTGCGGTGCACCTGGCAGGTGTATGCCGTACTCAAACCGCAGGGCCAGCGCGCGCGGTTCGTGCACCGTGCCAACCGCGGCACCTGCCGACGCACCGACGATGGGAAATCGCTTGGTCCAGAACGCAGTGGAGGGCAGAACTTCCAGTGCAAGGGGCTGGCTCATGCGCAGGGTGGGGTGGCGTTTGCCTGACTCGTACACCACATCGGCGGTGCACAGCGTGTGGCCCGCAAGGGTTTCCAGCGTGTAGCGCACATCGTTGTTGAAGCCCCGTCGGGTGTACTCGAACCTGAACAGCAGTTGCTCGTTGCCCAGCACAATCTTGCAGTCGCCATCGGTCGAGCCTTTGGGGTGGACGGCGAGGCGCGCATTTTTGGCCTGGGCGACGTTTACAAAGGCCAGGTCGCCCACCACCGAGCCTGCAGCGTTGACAAACTCGAAATCAAAGCCGTTCCACGCCGACTTCTGGCGGAGCGTCAGGTCTGGTGTCATGAAGGGCCGAGCCACAAGCCGTCTAAGCGGGGCATTGATGTGTCTTTTCAGTGTTGGTCGGCGGACGGCCTGCCTGTCAGGGTTGCCGGGCGCAACGAAATCCTATGTACACAACGGTTGTGTCAGCTGGTTTGGACTGCAGGTGGTCGGCACGCATCTGGGTGGCGCCGTACCACCATGAACCGCCGCGCGTGCGGCGCTCGGCAGTGCCGGTGGCTCCGGGTGGCTCGTCTACCCATTCCCAGGCGTTGCCACCCATGTCATGCAGGCCATTGACCCCGACTGGAGAGCTGCCAGCACGTGCATGGCCGTGGCCCCGCATCAGATGCGCCCCGTGGCGAATGGCGCGGCTGCTGGCAGCCGGGCCGCAGTCGTCCAGGCATTGGGCACCAGCAGCGCTGTCGCCGGTGGGAAACGGGTAGGTGCGGCCCCTGCCGTACGGGGCGGGTGGTGTGGTGCGGCGCTCGGTGTAGGCGGCTTCCAGCCACTGTGCATCGGTGGGCAAGTGGCCCCCCGCCCAGCGGCAGAACGCCTGCGCTTCATCGAAGGTGACGTGCACGGCGGGTTCGTCGGGCGAGGCCGCTTGGGTGCCACCGAATGGATGGCGCCAGTGCCAGCCAGGCTTCTTCACCCACCCGGCCTCGTACACCTGGCCGCCGCCCTGGCGCTCTGCCAGCGTGGTCAAACCTGTGGCGCTAGCAAACCGCTGGAACTGGCCGACCGTGGTTTCGGTGCGGGCCATGCTGAAGGCCGGTCCAAGGCTGCTGGCGATGGGCTGCCAGTCGATGCCTGCCGGGTTGCGCGGATCTGCCCAGACAGCGGAGGCTGCGCACACCCCTGCGGCAACCAACGTCAGCTGGCGTGTGTGCCGGGTGCGGGTGGCGGAGGTGTCAGCGCCCGACATCGTTCAGCCCCCAGTCGTAGTCCAGGTAGGAGATGCGCAGGCTGCGGGCCTGCAGTTGGGCCAGCACCTGCGGGTCGCGGCTGAGCTGCGGTGCATAGCGGGCGAACACGTCGGGCAGCATGTTCAATACCAGGTGGCCTTTTTCAAAGTCTTCCTTGAACCATTTGAAAATGCTGCTGACTTCCAACTGTCCGTTGGCCACCCGGTTGCGGGTGGGGTCGGCCATGAAGCGCTTCATGCCATCTTCCAGTTGAACGTCCAGTTTGCTGGCCGTGAACGCTTCGTCGCGCAGCGCGGGGCAGCCGATGCTGGCGCAGTTGACGGCGGCGTGAATGCGCGGCTCGGCGTAGTGGGGGCGCAGCTGTTCGTGTTCGATCCAGTCCAGGTGCCGGTCGTCCCCCAGTAATTTGAAAAATTTCTTCTTCCATGGCGACTGAATGAGGTTGCCCAGGTCTTTGATGGACTTCAGGTTGGGGTATCTGGTGAGGATCAACTCCACCGTGAAGCCGTTGTAGGCGTTGATGAGGAAGGCCATCTGTTCCGCCTTGGGCAGCGCCTGAAACTGCGCGGGTGTGACGGCGCTCCACTGCGCCAGCACCTGCTGCAGCGCAGCGCGGTCAGCGGCAAAGCCCGCGTAGTCCACCCGGCTTTGAACGCCGTCGGGCAGCCAGCGCACGTGCTTTTTCAGCAGCGCGTCCCAGGCGGTGTAGCGGGTGTCCAGGGTGGATTGTTGAGAGAAAACGGCTTTACCGCTTATCAATATTGGTGTGGCAGCTATGTATTTGATGAGTGATCTGCGGTGCATGGTGTGTCCTTGAGGCCAGTGGTCAGCCGCGCTTCCAGTCGTGATACTTCTTGACCCAGGCCAGCAGTTGCTGGGGCGCATGGGCGCGCTTCCACTCGCCTGCAGCGTATTTGTTGGCTTCGGCCAGCGTGGGGTAGGTGTGGATGGTGCCCAGAATCTTGTTCAGCCCCAGCCCGTGCTTCATGGCCAGCACGTACTCGGCCAGCAGGTCGCCCGCATGGGTGCCTACGATGGTCACGCCCAGAATGGTGTCTTTGCCGGGCACGGTCAGCACCTTCACAAAGCCGTGGGCTTCGCTGTCGGCAATGGCGCGGTCCAGGTCGTCAATGCCGTATTTGGTCACCTCAAACGGCACGTTTTGGGCTTTGGCGTCCTGCTCGTTCAGGCCCACACGCGCCACCTCGGGGTCGATGAAGGTGGCCCAGGGAATGACCGAGTAGTCGGCCTTGAACAGCTTCCACTCGCCAAACAGCGCGTTTACGGCTGCATACCAGGCCTGATGAGCGGCGGTGTGGGTGAACTGGTAGGGCCCGGCCACGTCGCCTGCGGCGTAGATGTTGGGGTAGACGGTTTGCAGGTAGTCGTTGGTGTCAACGGTTTTGGACGTTGGAATGCCCAGTTCTTCCAGCCCGTATCCTTGCAGCCGCGCCACGCGCCCCACAGCGCACAGCAGGTCGTCAAATTCAATGCGATGCTCGACGCCGTTGTGTTCCACCACCAGTGTTTTGGTGACGCTAGCTTGCTCATTCGTGGTTTCGCAACGCAGGGCTTTGTGGCTGGTCAGCACGCGAACACCGTCTGCTGCCAGGCTGGCGCGGGCCAGCTCGCTCACGTCTTCGTCCTCGCGGATCATGATGCGCGGGGCCATTTCCACCTGCGTCACCTGGCTGCCCAGGCGGGCAAAGCTTTGCGCCAGCTCGCAGCCAATGGGGCCACCGCCCAACACCACCAGGCGTTTGGGGGCCGCGTCGCGTTGGGCCAACTCGTCCCACAGCGTGTCGCTGGTGAGGTAACCCACGTCGTCCAGGCCGGGCAAGGGCGGCACAAACGGGCGGGCACCGGCTGCGATGACGATGCTGCGGGCGGTCAGGCGCACCACTTGGGGGGAGGCGCTGTCTGGCGCTGGCAGCGACCCATCAGGCCCCGCTGCGCCGGGGTTCAGGGTGATCTCCACCGTCCAGGGGTTGACCAGCCTGGCATGGCCCTGCAACACCTCCACACCCAGTCCGTTGTAACGCTCGATGCTGTCGTGCGGCTCAATCGCTTGGATGACGGCGTGCACCCGCGCCATCACGGCTTTGAAGCTGAAGGTCGGTGTCGCGTCGGTCAGCCCGTAGTGGGACGCATGGCGCATCTGGTGCGCCAGCTTGGCGCTTTTGATGAGGGCTTTGCTGGGCACGCAGCCATAGTTCAGGCAGTCACCGCCCATTTTGTGGGCCTCGATCAGCGTGACCTTGGCCTTGACGGCGGCGGCAATGTAGGCGCTCACCAGACCGCCCGCCCCACCGCCGATGACGATCAGGTTGCGGTCAAACTGCCGGGGGCGCTGGCTGGCCCAGCGGGCATACACCCGGCGGCGTTTGGCCATGTCGAGCAGCTTCTTCACCACCAAGGGCAGCAGGCCCAGTGCCACGAACGAGCCCAGCAGGGCAGGAGACAGAATGCCACGCAGCGAATCGATTTTGGCAATCTGGGTGCCCGCGTTCACGTAGGCCACGGTGCCCGCGAACATGCCCACCTGGCTGACCCAGAAAAAGGTCCAGGTTTTCATGCGGGTCAGGCCCATCAGCAGGTTCAGTGCAAAAAACGGAATGGCTGGAATGAGGCGCAGCGTGAAGAGGTAGAACGCGCCTTCCTTTTCAATGCCCTTGTTCACATCGGCCAGCTTGCGGCCGAAGCGGGCCTGGATGCTGTCTTGCAGCACATACCGGGCTGCCAACATGGCCAGCGTCGCCCCCAGGGTGGACGCAAACGACACCACCACCGTGCCCCACACCAGGCCGAAACTGGCGCCGGCGGCCAGCGTCATGATGGCCGCACCGGGCAGCGACAGCGCGGTGATGGCTACGTAGACGATGAAAAACACCGCCGTCACGCCCAACGGGTTGGCGTCGTAGAGGGCAGAGAAGGTGCTCTGGCTTTCCTTGATGAAGGCCAGGCTGAAGAACCGTGAGAGATCCAGGGCAAAAAACGCCACCACACCCGCGAGGATGGCGCCGAGCAGAATCCATTTGCTTTTGTTCATGACAATCCAGACAACGTTTGGGTACCGTTCAGTTCGGGCAACTGCTCAAAAAGTTACCCGAATCGGAGAAAAAATGCTGACCGGTGTAACCAGGTGGCACCTCGATCCGAACAACAGCCGGACGACCACTGGCGCACAGTGTGGGGTGACCCCTGTGCCACAGTGTGCGGCGGTTTGCACCACAATGCCTCCCGCACAAGCCCTATGTCCCATTGCGTTTGAAGGAGATTTCTCATGACCCAAGCCCTGGTCGGCGTGTTCGGAGGCAGCGGCCTCTACCAGATGGACGCGCTTCAGGATGTTGCCGAACAGGTGGTGGAGACGCCGTATGGCGCGCCGTCAGACGTGATCGTCACAGGCACTGTGCACGGCGTGCCGGTGGCGTTTCTGGCCCGCCACGGGCGGGGGCACCGGTTACTGCCCAGCGAGGTGCCCTATCGTGCCAACGTCTACGCCATGAAGCAATTGGGGGTGAAGTACCTGCTGTCGCTGTCGGCGGTGGGTTCTCTCAGGGCAGACTTCAAGCGGCTGGACATGGTGCTGCCCGACCAGTTCATCGATTTCACCAAGCGGCGCGACAGCAGCTTCTTCGGGCAGGGCGCGGTGGCCCATGTGTCCATGGCCGATCCGGTGTGCGCCACCACGGTCGGCGTGCTGGCGCGTGCGGTGCGTGGCGTGCTGCAGCAGGATGCAGACGCTGCCAGCGCCGCCACGGAATCCGTGACCCTGCACACCGGTGGCACCTATGTGTGCATCGAAGGGCCGCAGTTCTCCAGCCGGGCCGAGAGTGAGATGTACCGGACGCTGGGTGGCGGTGTGATTGGCATGACCAACCTGCCCGAGGCCAAACTGGCCCGGGAGGCCCAGATGGCCTATGCCACCCTGGCCATGGTGACCGATTACGACTGCTGGCACCCGCGCGAGGCCCATGTGACCGCCACCATGGCGCTTGAAAACCTGTTCAAGAATGCCGCCAGGGCGCAACGCATTGCCGCCGAGGCCATCCGCCTGCTTGGTGCCGAACGGCCAGCCAGCGAAGCTCACACCGCGCTGGCGCAATCGCTGGTGACCCAGCCCGATGCCATGAGCCCTGCGTGGCGCGAGCGCATCGCCGTGCTGATGGCATAGTTTTTGTTAATTTTTTCAGGCTCTACCGCATGCGTGAAACACTTTCTTTGCTTCAGAAAATAGAGTTCCCGGCTGTTGCGCGTTCGACGCTCGACACGCTTCAAGTCAACCTGGGCTACCGGTGCAACCAGAGTTGCCTGCATTGCCACGTCAACGCCGGGCCCAACCGGACCGAGATGATGGATGCCGACAACTTGGCCCTCATTCCACAGGTGTTGCAGGCGCAGGGCATCCGCACCCTCGACCTGACCGGCGGCGCACCGGAACTGCACACCGGGTTTCGCGACCTGGTGCGCCAGGCACGGGCGCTGGGGGTGCGGGTGATTGACCGCTGCAACCTCACCATCCTGTCCGAGCCGGGCCAGGAAGACCTGGCTGACTTCCTGGTCGAGCAGGGGGTGGAGGTGGTGGCCTCGCTGCCCTGTTACCTGGCCGACAACGTGGACCGCCAGCGCGGCGATGGCGTGTTCGAGCGCAGCGTGGCCGGCCTGCAGCGCCTCAATGCGCTGGGCTATGGGGCACCGGGCAGCGGGCGGGTGCTGAATCTGGTCTACAACCCCCAGGGGCCGTCGCTGCCGCCCAACCAGCAGGCGCTGGAGGCGGACTACAAGCGCGAGCTGGCCACCCGCTATGGCATCCGGTTCAACCAGTTGCTGGCGCTGGCCAACATGCCCATCCAGCGGTTTGGCTCCACCCTGGTCAGCAAGGGCACGTTTGACACCTACATGGACCTGCTGCGCGCCAACCACCAGGACCAGAACCTGGGGGGGGTGATGTGCCGCAGCCTGGTCAGTGTGGATTGGCAGGGCTGGCTGTACGACTGCGACTTCAACCAGCAGCTGGGCTTGCCCTTGGGGCAAGGCGGCATCCGCCGCCATCTGCGCGACCTGCTGGCACCGACACCGGCTGCCCTGAACGTGCCGATCCAGGTGGCTGGCCATTGCTACGGCTGCACGGCGGGGCAGGGCAGCAGTTGCGGTGGCGCGTTGGGCCACTGAGACGTTGAGAGACGGGTGTCGATGCCTGCCGTGGGCCCGTCCGCTGCGCCACGCCTGACCTGGTCGGTGGTGGTGCCGGTGCTGAACGAAGCAGCCGGTTTGCCTGCGCTGGTCGCCCGCTTGCATGCCTTGCAGGCGCAAGGCGCACACATCGTGCTGGTGGATGGTGGCAGCTCGGACGGCAGCATGCAGGCGGCCATGCAGGCCGGTCTTGCGGTGCTGCAGACCGGTCGGGGCAGGGCGCGGCAAATGAACGCCGGGGCACACGCCAGTGCCAGCCAGTGTCTGCTGTTCCTGCACGCCGACACCGTGCTGCCAGCGGGCGCGTTGGATGCCATGTCTGCTGCCCTGGCCCACCCCGACGTCGTGGCGTGGGGCCGGTTCGATGTGCGCATCGACGGCCAGCACCCCATGCTGAAGGTGGTGGCCTGGTTCATGAACCAGCGCTCGCGCCTGACGGGCATTGCCACTGGTGACCAGTGCCTGTTCATGACGCGCGCCGCGTGGGAAGCCGTTGGCGGTTTCCCCGAGCAACCGCTGATGGAAGACATTGAACTGTCGACGCGGCTCAAGGCCCTGGCACGGCCCGTGTGTCTGCGGCTGAAGGTGAGCACCTCTGGCCGCCGCTGGGAGCAGCGCGGCGTGTGGTCCACCATCTGGCTGATGTGGACCTTGCGCTGGCGTTACTGGCGCGGGGCTGACCCGGCCCACCTGGCGGAGCTGTACCGGTGAACACGGCGGCTCCCCATCAGGCCTCGCCACCCATGGCCTCATTGCGCGTTCGTCTGGTGGTGGTGGCCAAGGCACCGGTTGCAGGGCAGGCCAAAACGCGTCTGGTGCCCGCACTCGGTTTGGCAGGTGCAGCGCGTCTGGCCGAAGGGCTGCTGGCTGATGCGTTCGAGCGCGTAACCGCATTGCAGGCCCTGGCCAGGCAGGCTGCCATGGCAGCCAAGGTGGGATCAGGCCCGGTGCCCGTGTTGACGGTGGAGCTGTGCGCCACCCCCCGACCAACTGATCCGGCGTGGGCACCCTTCCTGCCAGCTGGCGTCGACTGGGACCTAAGCTACCAGGGCCAGGGCGATCTGGGTGACCGCATGGGCCGTGCCAGCCTGCGGGCCATCGCCAATGGTTGCGCCGTTTTGCTGGTGGGAACCGATTGTCCGCTGCTGTCTCCTGGCCTGATGTGGCAGGCCGTGTGCCAGCTGGCACACCACGATGCCGTGCTGATCCCTGCAGCCGATGGCGGCTACGTGCTCCTGGGCCTGCGGCAACATGCCAACAGCGTGTTCACCGACATGCCCTGGAGTACCAATGCGGTGGCCTGCCAAACGCTTGCCCGCCTTCACAAGCAGGGGTGCACGGTGTGGCAAGGCCCCACGTTGCCCGACGTGGACGAGCCCGCAGACCTGGTGCATTTGCCAGCACTCCTTACAGCGCATCTCTCCACGCAACTGCCTGTGCGTCAGCTTGATTGCTGAGTTGCTGCTTGTTTGGCAGTGCGGCACCCATGCTGCGTTCCGCCATTGTTTGTACGTGGACGGCACCCATCTATTCGGTGTCACGTGGCTCTGAAAGCGCTGCCAGTAATATCGCGGCAATCAAAGGGGCTGAAAGGAGCGGCTGATGTGCTCCAAACCTGCACGCGCTCTCGATTCTTCTTCTGCATCCAGGAAGCGAGTGACCGCAAAGTGTGCCCTCACCATGGGCGGGCTGATGAGGCGGGCGGCAACACCTGCGCGCACCCAGCGCACGTCGTTTTCGTTCAGGCGCGCGAGCTTTGAAACAGCAGCATCGTCCGGGTGCAGAAACCACACGATCAGGCCGTCGCGCTCGATCTTGCGCATCCGCGACTCCCACCCATCCGGAAGTGTAGGCAGATCGGGTGACACGGCATCGAGGTAAATGCCGTGGTTTCTGTGAAAGGGGCTGTCTTCTCCCAGCGTAGGCCGCAGATCAAAAATGCGCCCGGGGTCTGTGCGGGTGTAGGCATCGACATCAATGGACATGGACATGCCATCGGGGATGTCGGCCACATCTTCCATGCCCAGGATGGACAAGCTGCCGATGACCACGTATTCAGCATGACCGCAAGCTGAGCGTGCCTCTGAGAGCAGTTGCAGCAGGGAGGCGAGTCTCATGTGTTCAGCAGGAAGGGAGAGTTCTGACGCATGGGCTTCGCCCAGGCGTCATCGGTGCACGTCATGACCTTGGCAAGCTCTGCCGTGGGCAGGCGCAACCAAGCACGCCAGCCTTCGATGTAGTCCGGGCTACACAGTTGCTCGGCTTGCCAGCGATCCACCATCTGCTGGGCCTGTTGGATCATGGCCTTGCGCTGCGGGGCTGGGGCCGTGAGCAATGCCAGCGCGATGCGGCGGTGCTTGTCTTCTCGCTCCCGGACTTTCTCCTGCTGAGCGGCGCGGGCCGCCAGGCGCGGGTCAACCTTGGCGGCATGTTGTTCCAACCAGGCAGCAGGCACCACAGCGGCCACGGTTTTGCCATGGCGCACGATTCGAACAGGAGCCTTGGCGGCTTGAGCCAGCAGCTCGCCAAAGTTCTGCTTGGCTTCGGATGCAGAAACGGATTTCATGCATTCATTTTAGACAAAACCAATATTTCGTCCAAAAATGGCATTGAAACTTCCAGTGGTCCTCAGGTCCGTCCCACGCTGGGCAAGCGCCTGGTCAAGTCCCCCAAGGTCTACGTGCGCGACAGCGGCTTGCTGCACGCCTTGCTGGGGCTGGGTACGCACGACGCCTTGCTGGCGCACCCGGTGGTGGGCAACAGTTGGGAAGGCTTTGCGATTGAAACCCTGCTCAATGCCGCACCACGGGACGCACAATTCGGTTTCTACCGCAGCAGCAACGGCGCCGAGATTGACTTGGTCATCGATGCGCCCGGCCAGGGCCTGATGGCCATTGAAGTGAAAAGAGGTGTCACAGCCAAACCGCGCCGGGGCTTCTACAGCGCCTGCGAGGACTTGAAACCAGTACACAAATTTCTGGTGCACGGCGGTGCCGACGGCGAGGCTTACCCGGTGGGCGACGGGGTGATGGCGCTGAGCTTGCGCGGCCTGGCTTAGCGCCTGTTGCCGGGCATCAGTCCGAGAACCCACACGCATTCATGACTTTCAGGGCCACAAAATCCGGTTCAAAGGCACCGCCTCTGGGGTGGCATCGGTTGGTTGGTCATACCACTGCGCGCTGTTGGCCAGGTGGCGCACAAAATGCAGCGGCGCCAGCACGGTCACCAGCCAGGGGGTGCCGTCCTCCAGCGTCACGCGCAGTTGCCCGTAAAAACCTTCGTAGCGCCATTCCGGGTGCACGGCGTCGCTTGGCAGCGGCACCACTTCGCCTTGCCAACCGTGTTCCCAGCGGTCGCGCATGCCGTGGCAGGAGTTGGGGTTGGTCAGTGTGCCCGCGTCCGTGTCCCAAATCACCGGTTCCTGCCAGCCCGGGGTCTCTTGCAAAAGTGCCACGTCCACACAGGGTGGTGCGTTGAACACCTGTGCCACCCGTTGCGCCAGGCGGTCCACTGTGGGGGTGTGAACGGTGTGCGGCCGGTAAACCTGCGTGGTGGCTTTATCGGCATCGGCATCGGCGCTCTGCGTGTGCAGCGCTTGCCACTGGTCCACCGGCAAGCACACCAGTTGCTGGCAAGATGCCCGAATGGACGACAGATGCAGCGGCACCTCGCGCAGCGGCGCACTGCTTTCGCGGGCCAGTTGTTGTGCCCGTTCTTTGGCGGCGGGGTCGGGCTGAGCAGCGCCAAAACATTGCATGTATGCCCGCCACGCCTGGCGCAGGCGGCTGGTGTGCAACAACCGGTGCAGCGCCTGTTGTTGACCGGCCAGTGTGGCTGGCCAGTGTTCCACTTGCACGGCAAGCGGTGCGTGGTCAGGCCCGACCGACTGGGCCAGCGCGGCCGCATACACCGGTGCCAACGCCGACCAAATGGGCAGGTAGAGGGTTTCAGCCGCCACAAAATACCGCTGCAGCCAGGGTTTGGCGTGGCCCGGGTGCCAGTCGGCATCGTCCGGAAACCGGGCCTCCAGCGCCTGCAGGTGCGCGGCCGTGCTGCCCATGTTGGGAAACAACGGGGCAATGGACTGAAGAAAAGCGGCTTTGTTTGAGGTTGGCATGCTGGTGGCAGTGACAGGCTCAATACGGCTTGGCCAAAGGATGACGAGACCCGTTCACAACCGCCAGCAATTGCCCCGCGTGGGCTGAGTGCGCACTGGCCACACGGGGCACAGCATTTGAACCACCTCCATCAAGCCCAGCCACTGGGCAATGGGGTCTGCGTCGGCGCCGCTGGCCACCTGGGGTTCAAAGGGCACACCCGCATCGGCGGCCAGTACCACCGGCGGGCTTGCGCCTGTAGGCTCAGCGGGTTTGGGGGCGGGGGCATCAGCCAAGCAGTTCATCCAGCAACACCTGTTGGTTGAACAAGGCAAAGTATTCGCGCAACTCGGCCCTGTTCAGCGTGTGGCGGTGTTTGTGCACCAGGGCGCGTATGTCGTCCAGGTCGCGGGTGCGCGTGGGGTCGTTGGCAAAGCCTTGCAGTTTGAAGCCGATCAGCCCTTCCACGCTGACAACCCGCAGCAAACCCATTGGGGTTTCAAGCGGCGTGGCTTGTGCGAGCAGGCGGCGCGCCAACGGGCGGTGTGCGTACAGCAAGTCCAGCCCCTCGGTGCCGCGCACGTAGTTGGCGGCTTCTGCGCTGCGGTGCACGCACTGGTAGCCCAGGTTCAGCAGGGCTTGGTGCACCGTGTCGGCCGCCTCGGCGGCCAGCAGAAAATCCACATCTTGCGTGGCACGCACCACCTGGTGCGCCACCACCGCAAGCCCGCCAATCAGTGCCGGTTGGGTGTTGCTGTTGGCAAACAGGGCCAACGCTTCGCGAATTTGCTCGGCCAAACTGGGCATGTTTTTGCGTTAAAAAATGGGGTTGACCGCATGATAAGCCTGCACCGCACTTGTTACCGCACCCGTCGCCTGGTGTGCCCCGTCCCATTCCGTTTCACCCTGTCCATGACCGCCATGCCCACACACCCTGCCAACGCATCTGCCCACGCACCCACCCAGGGGCTGCCCGCCGCCCCAGCCATGCCCACCCGCCAACTGAACACAAACGGGGCCCACATGGGCCTGGCGTTGGCGGGGGCATTGGCGTGTATGGCCTTTTTTGCCAGCCCGGCCATGGCGCAAGCACCCAGCACTTACCAGGGCCATTTGGATGAATGTTTGGCCCAGGCCAAACGGTCGCAAGAAAGCCTTCGGCGGGGAATAGAGAAAAGAACAGCCGAAGGCGATACAGCGAAAGTAGAAGCACTCACCAAAAGGCTGGCAGAACACCTGGCAAACAGCGCTCAAAAGTGCGAAACCTTCAGCCGAGACATGGCGGAAAAAGACGCAAAAATCGCAGCAGCCGACGCAAAAATCGCCGCAGCCCGCCAAGAAACTGAGAGAAATCAGGCAATTGCAGCAGCAGCCCGACAAGAAACTGAGAGAAATCAGGCAATTGCAGCAGCAGCCCGACAAGAAACTGAGA
>ERZ761609.360-NODE-360-length-56142-cov-52.345160_pt1 | contig 56142 bp, 55 predicted proteins | sample MGYA00511163_ERZ761609 | MGnify/ENA primary metagenome ERZ761609 (study PRJEB28899, sample SAMN02445070) | bioreactor sludge metagenome | biome: EBPR sludge | place: Australia: Brisbane, Thorneside Wastewater Treatment Plant | collected 2011-12-16 ... | reverse complement strand
GAGCGGACAGATCATGTGTGAATTGGAGCGGACAGATCACATACTAGCGACAGGCTGGAGCAGGCGCCCTGGCTTCACTGGTCGCAGTGGAATAGAATCACCTGTTTATGCACCTTGCTCCCCTGGACTGGATAATCGCGGCGGGATCGCTGCTGATCTGTTTCATCCCGGCGCTGTTTTTCGCCAAGCGGTCGGGGAAGAACACTTCAGAGTTCTTCGCCTCGGGGCGGGCGGTTCCGTGGTGGCTGGTAGGGTTGTCGATGGTGGCGACGACGTTCTCGAGCGACACGCCGAATCTGGTGACAAATTTTGTCAGGACACAGGGAGTGGCGGGGAATTGGCAGTGGTGGGCGTTCACGCTGACTGGGGTGGCAACCGTTTTCTTCTATGCGCGGTTGTGGCGGCGGTCGGGGGTGCTGACGGATCTCGAGTTTTATGAGGTGCGATACTCGGGCAAAGCGGCGGGCGCCGTGCGTGGCTTCCGGGCATTGTATTTGGGTTTCTTCTTCAACTGCATCATCATGGCGACGGTGAATCTTGCGGCGTGCAAGATTGCGGCGGTTCTGTTTGGACTGGAACGCTGGCAGACACTGTTGGCAGTGGGGCTGCTGAACGTGGTGTTCGCGGCGCACTCGGGACTCTGGGGCGTGCTGGTGATCGATACCATCCAGTTTTTCACCATGATGTCGGCGGTGATCGCGACGGCCTACTTCGCAGTGACATTGCCGGAGGTGGGCGGACTGGCAGGGCTGGTGGATAAAGTCTCCGTCATGCAGGGGCCGGGCGGTTTGAATTATCTCTCAATGTTGCCCGATTTTACGAGTAATTGGGAGTTGGCGGTGGCGATATTTGTGATGCCTTTGGCGGTCCAGTGGTGGTCGGTCTGGTATCCGGGCGCCGAACCGGGCGGTGGCAGCTACATGGCGCAGCGGATGCTGGCCTCAAAAACCGAGAAGGATGCGCTGGCGGGCACCCTGTTCTTCAATCTGGCGCACTATGTGCTACGCCCCTGGCCCTGGATTCTGGTGGCGCTTGCGTCACTGGTGATTTATCCGGAATTGAGCGACATCCGGGCGGCTCTGCCGCACGTGGATCCGAAACTGGTGGGTCATGACATCGCCTACCCGGCGATGGTGCGGCTTCTGCCCGTTGGGTGGCTGGGGCTAATGGTGGGGGGATTAATCGCAGCGAATTCGTCCACAATTCTGACTCATTTGAATTGGGGCGCTTCGTACATGATCCATGATTTTTACCGGCGCTTCCTGAACCGGGGCCAGGATGAGCGGCACTACGTGTTCGCTGGGCGGGTGGCGACGGTGTTGCTGTTCGTGGTGTCGTCGGGGATGGTCTTTGCGATCGAGACGGCGCAGGAGGGCTTCAACGTCATCCTGCAGATCGGAGCAGGGACGGGCCTGCTGTACCTGGTGCGGTGGTTCTGGTGGCGGGTGACGGCGTGGTGTGAGATCACAGCGATGGTGGTTTCGTTCGGCGTTTCGGTCGCTCTCGTCTTTGGACGCAGAGGCGGGATTGTGTTGGGTACGCACCAAGAGCTATTGCTCACCGTGGCGGTGACGACGATTGCCTGGCTCGCCGTGGCGTATCTGGGACCGCGCGATGATCTCGAAACGCTGGTCAAGTTCTACCGCCTGGTGCGGCCTTTCGGCCCAGGCTGGGAGCACGTTAGGGAGGCGGCTGGGATTCCGATTGCCGAGGCAGCGGAGGATCTGCGGGCAGCGCACGTTCCAATGGCAATTCTGGGATGGGTGGCGGGTACGGTGCTCGTCTGGTCGGGTCTTTTTGCAGTGGGGAACTACCTGTATGGCCGCATGGGGTACGCCGCAATCCTGGCGGGCGTGGCCGTGGTGAGCGGGGGGCTGGTGATCCGGGCGGTGAACCGGATTTGGCGTTAGCGGAACTGGCGTTAACGGAACTCTCGCACTTTCTCTGGAATTGCGGTATAAACTAAAGCAGACGTATAAGTCTGATATTGGTTCATAGCCCAAAGGAGGCGACGCGATGTTCAGCAAGGATCGTCCGGTAGAAGCTCTGGTGGTGGGCGCGGGTCCGGTGGGGCTGTTTGCGGCCCTATCGCTGGCCCGGCGAGGCGTGGGCGTGGAGGTGGTGGACACGGGAATTTGGCCCTGCCAGCACAGCTACGCGGCGGCCCTGCATCCCGCGGCGCTGGCTCTGTTTGACGAAGTGGGGCTGAAGCAGCAGATCCTTGCAAGATCCTATCCGGTTCGGGCACTAGGGTTGTGGGACCGGGCAGGCGTTCGGGGGCGTATCCAGCTGGATGGCGGCGGCGAAGCGATGGCGGTAGTACGGCAGGACGTGCTTGAGGAGATGCTGGAGAAGGCGTTGGCCGAGCATGGTGTGAAGGTGAGTTGGCGGCACGAGGTGGCCTCGCTTGAGCCTGGCAACGGGGTGGTGAATGTCCGGGTCAACCGCTTTGAGCGAGAGTCGCGCGGCTATATTGTGGCGCACACGGAGTGGGTGGTGGCCGAAGCGAAGGAACTGGAAGTTCCCTTTGTGATTGGCGCCGATGGGCACAAATCGCGGGTGAGGCGGGCGCTGAATGTGGAGTTTCCGGAAGTGGGTGCTCCGCTGTATTTCGCCGTGTTTGAGTTTTCCGCCGCGGCGGGGCTGGAGAATGAAACGCGGCTCGTGCTGGGCGAGGAGACGACGGATGTGCTGTGGCCCTTGCCCGAGGGGGCGTGCCGATGGAGTTTCCAACTGCCCCACTACAGCGATGAGCAGGCCGAGGCGCTGAAGGACCAGTTGCTGAAGGGAGGGTTTGGGTATTTCCCGACGGACCGCGAGAAGCAGCGTGACGCGGGCGCGGGCGAGAACTTGCCGGTGCTGGAAAAGGCGAAATTGGTGGAGTTCATTGCCGAGCGGGCGCCGTGGTTTACCGCGAAGCCGGAGGAGGTGACCTGGCGGACGCTGGTCCGTTTCGAAAAGAGGCTGGCAAGCAGATTTGGCCAGGGGGGGATGTGGCTGGCCGGCGATGCGGCGCACCTGACCGGGCCCGCGGGCGTGCAGAGCATGAACCTGGGTCTTTTTGAAGGACGCGACCTGGCGATCCGGATCAAGGAGGTCCTGAAGAGCGGCGGGCCGTCGACGGTGCTGGATGAATACAACAGCCACTGGACGAAGGTGTGGAGGGAGTTGCAGGGCCTAACGGGAGGGCTTCAGGCGACCGCGAAATGTCCCGGATGGCTCAAGGGCAAGGAGGGACGGCTGCTGCCTTGCCTGCCCGCCTTCGGGGACGAATTGCGGGGTCAGGCCGCGCAGGTGGGACTGAGGATGGCAGGCTGAACTGGCAGGGCAGCCGGGAGACTGCCCTGCGTCCTTATTCGGGAACCCCGGCGAGCCAGTAGCCGAGGCGAGTGCTGACCTTTAGGCCAGGGCGATTGACCTCGACGCGGATGCGGTGGAAGCCGCCCTCGATCTTGTTGTTGGGGGTGTAGCTGAGCAGATACTGGCTCCGGAGTTCGGCGCCGATGTTGGTGAGGGCGCGCTCGAGGTCTTTCTCGGTGATAAAGGTGAATTCGCGGCCGCCGGTGTATGCCGTGTAGAGTTCCGCGGGGTTTCTGACGAAGATTCCCTTGGCGAAGCGCCAGAACTCGATGAGGGCGGGGAGGGCGTCGCCGCCGAAGCCTTGAGCGCCGGTCCATTGATTTTGCGACGTGGGGTCCATCGGTGCGGAGGGGATGCGGGGCCGCGCGCCGGGCGGCAGGTGGTCAGGGCGGGGAAGATCGGGCCGCGTGGTGGAAAGTGTGACCAGGCGTGAGATGTTGACGGTGTAGAGGTCGATGTTGTGGATCTGGAGGTTGGTGGCGACCTCGCGGGGCCGGGATTCGCTCGAACGGTCAAGAGTCTCGGAGATCAGGAGGATAATGCGACGGCGATCCTTGCGGCTGCGAAGCATATAAGTGGCTTCGTTGACACAGTCGTTCAGCCGGCTATTGTTCCCAAGCGCCGTGAGAGTGGTGAGGGCGGCGTCGATCCGGTCAGGGTCATTGGTGAAGTCCGTGAGCTTTTCGACTTTGTGGTGGAAAGCGAGAATGGCGGCTTCACCTTCCTCGCCGACAAGCATGTCGCGCATGAGGGTACCCATCTTCTGGATCTTGGGCAGCATGTTGGCGACATGACGCGAGCGCTGGACACAGACGACAAGCGAGAGGGGGAGGAAGGCGACATCGCGGCTGATCTCCTGGGCTTTGTCGTTGTCATAGAGGGTGAAATCCTCCGGCCGGAGGCCGTTGACGACGTGGCCCGACTTGTCGGTCACAGTGGTGGGCACCAGGATGACAGTGACGGCATCGCGGAAGACGGGGCCATCGAGTTCGACCTCCTCGGTTGGAGGGGTGACGCGGGGCGGGGCGGGTGTCGCGGTGGTTGTCGTGTCCTTTGCCGCAGTTGTGCCGGGCATGACCTTGACTTGGCCGGGTTTGGGGATGCCCGGTGGGGGGGGGGGCTGAGCAGGGAGCGCAATGGCGATCAGCAGTGCAGCGAGGATGAGCAGGGATCGGGACAGGTTCATGCGCTTGTGCCTCATAGAAATAGTTTAGACGGATGGGGCCGCCGGGCCGTTTCCGCCGGATGGCTCAGGGTGCACCGTGCGGCCGGCGGCGAGTTCGAGGATGTGGGGCAAGAGGTGGGCAACGGCGTCGAGTGACTCGATGGCGCCCTTGGGGGAGCCGGGCAGGGTTAGTACCAGAGTGCTGCCAGCGAGGCCGGCGATTGATCGGGACAAAACTGCCCGAGGAGTCTTCTTCAAGCCCTCGAGGCGCATCAGTTCACCGAGGCCTGGGATCTCCTTTGACAGGACGGGACGGACGGCTTCGGGAGTGACGTCGCGCGGAGCCACGCCGGTCCCTCCAGTAGTGAAGAGGGCGTGAATGGACAGGTCGGAGGTAAGGGCGCGGAGGCGCGCGGTGATCCGGGGTGCGTCGTCAGGCAGGATCTCGGTTAGTACGATATTCCAGCCCAAGTCGCGAAGGCGCTGGGCCAGGAGAGGGCCGGAGAGATCCTGACGTTCGCCGCGATGAGCCGAGTCACTGATAGTGAGGACTGCCGCGTTCATTTCTTGCTGCTCACTGTTGGGTGTTGGAAGGTGCCGCTCTTTCCGCCGGTCTTTTCGAGCAGGTGGATGAATTCGATGGTGATGGACTTATCGAGCGCCTTGGTCATGTCATAGATCGTAAGGGCGGCAACGGCGGCGGCAGTGAGTGCTTCCATTTCGACTCCCGTGGGGCCGGTGGTGCGGGCGGTGGCGGTGATTTCAATGCCGTCGCGGCGCTTGCGAAACTCGACGTCGGCGTGGGTCAGGGCCAGGGGGTGGCAGAGGGGGATGAGGTCGGAGGTTCGCTTGGCGGCCTGGATGCCGGCGAGGCGGGCCACTTCCAACGGGTCGCCCTTGGGGTTGGACGGCAGTGCGCGGAGGACGGCGCGGGAGAGACGGACGAAGGACCGGGCCCGGGCAGTCCGGGTGGTATCCGGTTTGTCCGAGACATCGACCATGCGGGCGCGCCCGGAAGAGTCGTAATGGGAGAGGGACGGGTTCCTCATGTTCACCGTTCCAGGGGAAGGATGCGGACACGGTCGCCCGCGGAGTAGTTGGGTTGTGCGGGTTCGGCGACCAGAAAGCAGTTGGCGCGAGCGGCTGCGGCGATGTCGCTGGAACCGGTCCAACTGAGCTTGCGCACGCTGGAGCCATCAGCGGAGAGAAGCGCGGGAAGAAAGCGAGTGAGCCCAGGCTTGTGGGAAAAGGGCTTCTCGAGAGCCGCCTCGAGCAGAGGCAAGGGTGCATCGCACCGGCCCGCGAGCAGGTCCACTGCGGCGCGGGCAAACACTTCGAAGCAGACCATGGTGGAGAGCGGGTTGCCCGGGAGGCCAAAGAAAAAGGATTCGCCAGTGCGGCCGAAGACCAGCGGTTGTCCGGGCTGAATCGCGACCCGGTCAAAGAAGAGCGTGGCGCCGAGGTGATGGAGGGCGGTTTCAACCACATCATACTTGCCGGCGGAGACTCCGCCGGACAGAAGCAGGAGATCCGCGGTGAGGCCGCGCTCGACGAGAGAGATGGTCTCTTCCAGCCGATCCGGAGCGGTGGGGAGAATTTCGGGGATGGCCCCGGCCAGAGTCACCTGGCTGGCCAGGGAGATCGCGTTCGAATTGCGGACCTGGTGAGGTTCGGGCGAAACGTGAAAGGGCACAACTTCGTCGCCGGTGGCCAGGATAGCGACGCGCGGACGTTCGTACACCTCGAGTTCGACCGCACCGACCGAGGCGGCGAGCGCGATCGCAGCGTAACTGAGCCGTTCACCAGCCGGAAGGAGCATTTCGCCGGATCGGGCTTCGGAGCCCTGGGCATTGAAGTTCTGCCCTGAAGTGGCGGTGGGGACCTGAACGTGATCGCCATCCCGGGTGACGTGTTCGACCATGACCACGGCGTCTGCATGCGGGGGCATGGGGGCGCCGGTCATGATCTCGATTGCCGTGCCGGGTTCCAGGCCAAGGTGGGCGGGTTCGCCGGCCCGAATCTCGCCGAGGACGCGCAGGCGGCCAGGGGTGTCGGCGGCGCGAAGAGCGAATCCGTCGCGAACACTGCGGGCGGTGGGGGGCATGTCGCGGTCGGCCAGAATGTCGGAGGCGAGAATCCGTCCAAGTGCCTGGCTAAGGGGAATCCGCTCTTTGGCAGGGTTGTGCCGGGCGGAAGCGACCCGTTCAAGAACGATCTGACGAGCGACGGGGAAGGGAAGAGCCGACACTAACCTATCGTAGCAATGGCGATTGCTACGCTTGAAGTCGATGCTGAACAGGTGGACACTGACGCAGATGGCGAGGGCTGTGCGTGCTGGGGACGTGGGGGCGGTGGAATTGGTGCAAGCGCATCTGACGGCGATTGAAGGAGCAGCGAGCCTGAACGCGTTTGTCGAGGTGTATGAGCAGGAGGCGATCGAGGCGGCGCGGCGAGTGGACGTTCGTTCGCCACTGGCTGGGGTGCCTGTGACGGTCAAGGACTCGTTTGATCTTGCGGGAAGGCGGACGGCGTGTGGGTCAAGACTGCGGGTGGAGCACCGGGCGGGCGCCGACGCCGTAGCCGTTGCGCGGCTGCGGGCCGCGGGGGCGATCGTCATCGGTAAGACGGCGTGTCCGGAGTTCCTTATGAACTGGGAGACGGAAAGCCACCTGGCGCCGGCGACTCTCAACCCTCATAATCCGGAGCGAACAGCGGGGGGCTCTTCCGGTGGCGAGGCGGCAGCAATCGCGGCGTGGTGTTCAGCCGGCGGCATTGGCTCCGACGGTGGAGGATCCATCCGTTTGCCTGCAGCGTTCTGCGGGATTACGGGGCTCAAGCCGACACCTGGGCGGGTGCCTGCAATGGGCCATTGGCCAGAGATCGCGCATCCAGGCGGGCTGCTTGGGGTTGCCGGGCCAATGGCGCGGAACATTGGGGATTTGCGAGTACTCTTTGATGTGGTGTCGGGCCACAATGCGGGTGACCCATTCTCCATACCGGATGCGCCTCGGCAGCGAGAGGCGAAGCACAAAAAGGTGTGGGTGGCGCACGACTTCACGACGACGGCGGAGGTGAGGAGTGCGCTGGAGCGGGCGGCACGCGTATGCGAAAGTCTTGGCTGGCCTGTGGAACGCCTGCCGCCGGGGCTGCTCAGCGGGGCGCACGATTTGTGGCGGTTCCTGTTCATCAACACAAATGCGCCGCTGCTGCGGGCCTATATCGATGGCAGGGAGCAGGAGTGTCATTGGACGGGACTGGAGCTGATCGATCAGGTGAAGGCAGAACCGGCACCATCGGCGGCAGAGCTTTGCGCGGTGCTGCTGGAGCGGGACCGGTTGAGGGCGCGCGTGGCTGGAGCACTGGAGAGGGAAGGGGCTGTGGCGTTGGCTCCGGTCTGTGGCAGGACCGCGTGGAGACCACGGGAGCGCAGCTTTGGTCTGCTGGAGATGGTGCGTCCACTGACGTTCGCCAATTTGTTGGGGCTGCCGGCGCTTGCGGTTCCGGTGATGCGAGGAGAGGCGGGTTTGCCATTGGGAGTGCAATTTGTGGGTGCACCGTGGCAGGAGGATCTGCTGCTAAACCTGGGTGAGGCTTTTGAGGCGGAAGCTGGGACTGGCTAGAGCAGCGTGTCGTCGATGGAGCTTTGGGGGCTGGCGCCATTGGCGGCTTCGGTGGGGTGCGGGCGTCCGTTCAGGTAGGAGATCAGGGAGTCCGGCGAACTGTCGAAGAGTGTGTCGAGAAGTTCCTTCACGGCGAGGCGCTGAACCTGTTCGCGCGTGAGGAGCGGGGTGTAAAGAAATGAGCGCCCGACCTTGCGGCGCGTGACGGCCTGTTTGCGTGCAAGGCGGTCGAGCATGGTCATCACGGTGGTATAGGCGAGGGTGCGATTGGGTTCAAGGTGGCTGCGAACGGCCTGAACATTGGCTTCGCCAAGAGTCCACAGGGCGCGGAGGCACTCGAGTTCGAGAGGTGGGGGAATTTCGCGGCTGCTGCGCGGACGAGGCACTACTTGGGCTCCTCCGAAAACAGGCTCAGGAGTTTGTCGCCCATGACAGTCTTTGGCGCAGGCTTGGTGGCGGGCCGAGCCGTGGATGTCAACTCGGGTCTTGGCTCCGGCGCCCCGTTCAGGTACCGGCTGGTGTCCAGAACATACCGCTCGATGGCCGGAACATAGGGAGTCCATTCAGCGCCGGTGGTCCGGTTTCGTTCGATGGTGGAGCGCATCAGTTCCATCTTCGAATCCATATTATCGAGATGGTGGAGCAGCATGGCTTCGGGGAAGACGGGGAGCTTGGGCGAGCCGAACTCGAGTTGGCCGTGGTGGCTGAGGATGAGGTGTTCGAGCAGATTGCGGAGCTTCTCGGGGAAGCCGGGCGGGTATTTGTCCGCGAGCAGGCGGAGGGCGATCTGGATGTGGCCGATGAGAGAGCCCTCAGTCGTGTAATTGAAGCTGCGGGCGTAGCTGAGCTCACGGACCTTGCCGATGTCGTGGAGGATGACGCCGGCAAGCAGCAGGTCCTGGTCGATGAAGGGGTAGTGACGAGCGGCGTCGCGGGCGAGCGAGGCGAGCGAGAGGACGTGTTCGATGAGGCCGCCGAGCCAGTTGTGGTGGATGGCTTTGGCGGCGGGAGCGCGCTTGAAGGCTTCAGCGATCTCGGCGTTGGCGAACACGTTCCCGAGCAGCGTGCGGAGGTGAGGGTTTGAAAGGGAGGCGATCAAAGCCTGCAGCTCCGAGAACATTTCCTCGGGATCGCGTTGGGATGCCGGCAGGAAGTCGGCCAGGTCCACTTCGCGCTCGTCCACGCGGGCGATGCGGTGAATCGTGAGTTGGAGGCGGTTCTGGTAGAGCTGGGTTTCGCCCTTGATGCGGATGAAATCGTCGCGATCGAAGGTGTCGATGATTTCGGCGACGTTGTCCCACATCTTGGCGTCGATGTCGCCGGTGCGGTCGATGAGGGTGAGAGCCAGATAGGGCTCGCCGGTCTTCTTCTGGCGGACATCCTTGGACTGGACGAGGAACAGGCCGGTGACCTGTTGGCGTGGTTCTAGGTCGGCGACTGAGGGTGACTTCATGAATCTGGCTTATCAGCGGCTGGTGCTCTTTCCGGAACTGGCGACGTTGGTGCCGGGGACGGGGAGCATCCAGAGAAGGCGCCGGCGGCGGATCTGGCTCATCACTTCTTCCTTGGTGACGTTTTCCGGGCGAAGCATTGCGGGGTCCGTCCAGGAGGTGTCTTTTCCGGGGGCGGCGCCCGTGTCCACCCAGCCTTCGCGGATTTCGAGGAAGGCATCGCGGCGGAGTTCAGTGAGGTACTCGCGGATGCGGGGGCGGATGCGCGGTTCGAACAGCTTCTCGCGGACTTCATTCTCGACTTCTTCGAGTTCAGCAAGTCCTTCCCGGTGCTGCTGCTCCACGCGAAGGATCATAAAGCCGTTGTCGAGCTTGATGACTTCGGTGATGTGGTTGCGCGGCTTGTCCCAGACCTGCTCCTCAATGGCGGGGTTGAGCGTACCGCGCTCGAAGGGAGGCATGGCCCCACCTTCAGCCGCAGTGACCGAGTCCGAATTATCACGGGCGAGTTCCGCGAATCGCTCCCCGCGCCGGGCGCGTTGGAGCAGTTCGCTTGCCCGTTTCTCAGAGGCTTCGGGCGTACGGCCCTCGTTGCTGACGAAGATTTCGCGAAGGAAAATGCGTTCCTTGCGGATGAACTCGTCCTTGTGCTCGTTGTAGTACTTTTCGATTTCGGCACGGGGGATGTTGATCTTGCTGGAGACTTCCTGGCCGATGACACGCTGCGTGAGCATGCCGTCGCGGGTTTCCGCGCGGTAGTCCTCGTAGCTCATGCCCGTCTGCTCGCGAATCCAGGCCTGGAACTTCTCAGGGTCAGCGATCTTGTATTGGGACTGGATCTGGCCCAGGTATTTCGAGACTTCCTGATCCACGTTGAGGTTGAGGTCTTTGCCGCGCTGGACAAGCAGGAGAGAGTCGATCCGGTCGCGGAGCAGGTCGGGCTGGCGGGCCTCGATCTCCTGCTGGATCTGTTCAGGCTTGGCGCCGCGGGCACGGAGACCGGCTTCGAGTTGCCGCAACTCGCGGTCCAGTTCCATGCGCGTGATGATGTCACCGTTGACCTTGGCGATGATCTGTTCAACCAGCACCGGGTCGGCGGCGAGTCCAACGGAGGCACACAAACCGCCAAGACACAGGGCGAAAGCACAAATCTTCATAAACTCCATTATCACTCAGGAAGTAAGGGCGTTCAGGCGTTTTTCGACTTCGCCAATGATGGCAGCCGGTTCGCTGGCGGCGAGCGGCAGGCGAAGGATGCCCGCAGGAGTAAACTGCGCTCCAGACGTTTCGCTGACCAGAGTCATCAGGCGGCGAGGGTCGACAGCGGCGCCAGGATGGAACTTGAGACTGAGGCCGCCGCCGCGCCGGTCCACTGACTCCACGCCAATCCGTTGCGCCAGCGATTTGAGCTGGGAGAAAGCGACGAGTTGGCGGACACTTTCGGGCGGAGCGCCGTAACGGTCCGTCAACTCAGCCAACAGGGTTTCGGCGCGGGTGGGGTCGCCGCTGTCGGCGATGCGCTTGTAGGCGCGCAGGCGCTGCTGCTCCTCGGAGATGTAATCGGGCGGGATGCGGAATTCGATACCGAGGTTGAGGTTGGAATGGATCTCGGGAGCAATCGTTTCGCCGCGCAGTTCTCGTGCGGTTTCGTCGAGGAGCTTGAGATAGGTTTCGTAGCCGACGCTGGCCAGGTGTCCGTGCTGTTCTCCGCCCAACAGATTGCCTGCGCCTCGAAGTTCGAGGTCGAGGGCCGCGATCTTGAAGCCGGCGCCGAGGTCGGAGAACTCCTTGAGGGCGGCGAGGCGTTTGCGGGCGATCTCAGTGAGTTCGCCGCCGGGGGGGACGAGCAGATACGCATAGGCGCGGCGGTTCGAGCGGCCGACCCGGCCGCGCAACTGGTAGAGCTCCGAGAGGCCGTAATTCTGGGCGTTCTCGATAATCATAGTGTTGGCGCGGGGAATGTCGAGGCCGTTTTCGACGATGGTTGTGCAAACGAAGACGTCAGCCTGATGGCGCATGAAGGAGAGCAGGACCTTTTCGAGGGCTTCCTCGCCCATCTGCCCGTGGCCCACGGTGACGCGGGCGGTGGGAACGAGTTCCTGAATTTCGGCGGCGCGCGAGAAAATGCTTTCGACGCGGTTGTGGACAAAATACACTTGGCCGTTCCGCGAGAGTTCCTGCTCGATGGCGGTCTTGATGAGGTCCGGGCTGTAGCGGGCGACGACGGTCTGGACCGCGAGGCGGTCCTTGGGCGGGGTTTCGATAACGCTCATGTCGCGGAGGCCGAGCAGCGACATGTGAAGCGTGCGCGGAATGGGTGTGGCGCTCATGGTCATCACGTCGATGTTGCCCCGGAGTTGCTTGAGACGCTCCTTGTGACGGACGCCAAAGCGCTGTTCCTCGTCAATGATGAGGAGACCAAGGTCGGGGAATTCCACGTCACCCGAGAGGAGGCGGTGGGTGCCGACGACGATATCGACCTTGCCGGCGGCGAGATCAGCGAGAGTGGCCTTGATCTCCTTCGGCGAGCGGAAGCGGCTGAGGAGTTCGACGCGAACGGGGAAGGTCTGGAAACGGCGGCGGAAGGTTTCGTAGTGCTGGAAGGCGAGGACGGTGGTCGGGGCGAGGACGGCTACCTGTTTGCCGTCACCAAGGGCCTTGAAGGCGGCGCGCATGGCGACTTCGGTCTTGCCAAAGCCGACGTCGCCGCAGAGGAGGCGGTCCATCGGGTGCGGGCCTTCCATGTCGCGCTTGATCTCGGCGACGGCCTGGAGCTGGTCGCGCGTGGCGGTGTATTCGAAGGAGTCCTCGAATTCGCGCTGCCAGTTGGAGTCAGAGGAGAAGGCGAAACCCTCGGCGGTCTTGCGTTGGGCGTAGAGCTTGAGAAGTTCGTCCGCCATGTCCCGCATCTTGGCCTTCACGCGGGACTTCGTCTTCTGCCAGGTCTGCCCGCCCAGCTTGTCGATGGAGGGTGGGGCTTCGCGGGCGCCGCGGTACTTCTGGATCAAGTCGAGCCGCGTGAGTGGGACGTAAAGCCGGGACTCACCCGCATATTCGACAACCATGAATTCCTCGACCGAGCCTTCGCTCTTGACCTGCTTCAGGCCGGTGAATTTGCCGATGCCATGCTGTGCGTGAACGACGTAATCGCCGGGGGAGAGATCGAGCGATTCCGGCGTGAAGGTGGCGATGTGAGAGCGGCGGCGGACGGGCGGCGCGGCGAGTTCAGTGGTGTCGAACAGGTCCTCGAAACCGATGATGGCGAGCCGAGCGCCGGGCAGAATGACTCCACGCCGGAGGAAAGACTCCTGGAGCCAGACCGAGGCGTTCGGGATCCGCGGCCGGTGAGCAAGCTCGTACTCACTGAAAATGTCGCTGAGCCGGTCGAGATCGCCGGAAGTGGCGGCGCAGAAGACGACCTGAAAACCCTGCTCCACGAATGTGCGGGCATCCGCCACTGCGGCGGGCATGGAATTACGGAAAGGGACCGGAGGGCGAGTGGGGATCTCGATCGGCGCTTCGTCGGAGTGCAGTTCGCCGGTGAGTGTCAATTCCCGCAGTTCGATTTCGTGGCGCGAAGTGTGAGCCGCGAGCAGTTCGCCGAAGCGGAAGAAGAGCTGGTTCGGCGGCAGAGGCGCTTCAGTGGTGGATTCGAGACGCTGCCAGAGTTGCGAGGCTGCGGGCTCGAGGGACTCGGGTTCGTCCCAGACCACGACAGGGTGAGATAACAAAGACTCGAGTGAGTGTGTGCGGGGGCGGATGCGCGGGGCGTGGAACTCCCAGCCCGGGAACAGCGCGGCGTCGGCAGAGAGGGCGGAAAGCAGTTCGGGAGTTCGTGGGCACTCTTCAAGGGGGAGCAGCGTGGCCGATTCGATCGCGCCCGTGGAACGCTGTGTGGCCGGATCGAAAGTACGGAGACTCTCCACCGTGTCGCCAAAGAACTCGATGCGGATGGGGCGCTCGGACTCCGCGGGGAATACGTCGAAAATGCCACCGCGGATGGAAAACTCCCCTTCCATCTCGACGGGCTCAGAGTAGGAATAGCCGATGGAACGGAGGTGGGCGGCGAGATCGTCCATCGGCATTTCGTCGTTGAGCTGAAGAGGGATGGCGAGTTGACGATAGGCGGGGGCGGCTTCGACGCGGAGCATCGCGGAGGCGATGGACGCCACGATTATGGAGCAATCGCCGGTTGAGATGCGATAGAGGGCAATTGCCCGCTGCTCCTTAATTTCGCTGTGAGGCGAAAGGCCTTGTCCAGGGAGAACATCGAGGGAGGGGATCAGCAGGGGCCGCGGAGCGGAGGGGTTCAAGTGCGGGTGGAAAGCGTCCAGCGTCTCAAGCAGGGTTTCGGCGGTTCGATTGCTCTCGGTGATGGCAAGCACAGGCCGCCCGGTTCGGCGGGCCAGCAGAGTCAGATAGAGAGCTTTCGCTGTGGGATTCAGTCCGCCCAGCATGACTCGGGCCGCAGCGGGAGAGGCCAGACGGTCGAGCAGCGCGCGAAACGTGCTGGACTCGGGAAGGCTGGATAGAAGCTCGCCGAAGACTGAAGTGGTCACGATGACTGGCGCCGGCGGGAGAGGATGTCCTCGACGGTGGCGGTAGTGGAGTAGCCGGGCTCGAGCGGGAGCAGGCTCACTTTGCCACCCGCGGCTTCGACTTCTTCACGGCCTGCAACAAAGTGCGCCCAGTCGGCTCCTTTGACGAGGATGTCGGGCAGGACAGCCGCAATCAGTTCGCGCGGGGTATCTTCATCGAAGAAGACGGCCGCATCCACGGCTGCGAGTTGGAGAGCGGCAGCCGCACGCCGCTGCTGATCGAGAAGTGGACGAAGGGGGCCTTTGATGCGGGTGACGCTGGCGTCGGAATTGAGGGCAAGAATCAGCACATCGCCGAGGGAACGCGCGGCTTCAAGCAGGCGGATGTGGCCAGGATGGAGGATGTCGTAGCAGCCATTGGTGAAGACAACCTTAAGGCCCTGACGGCGCCACCCGGCACGGGCTTCCACCAATTCGTGACGGGAGTAAAGTCGGGACATGACAGAGTTGGACAAGGCCAACTACTCAGTTTACGCCGAACCTACTTCATGAATCCGCTGAGCCCGGGTTGGGATTGGGAGAGGCGGTCGTTCAGCGGGTCGTCGAGGGCGAGCAGATGGCGCAGGGCCGGACTGAGGCGAGCTTGTGTTTCCGGGCGCAACATCGCTTTTTGGTACTGCTGCTGGGGCTGGTCCCGGCGGACGAAGAAGCCATGCAGAGCGCGGCGATGGCGGTTGGTGCGGTTGGCTGTGCCGCCATGCCAGAGATGGGCATTGTAAACAGCGACGCTGCCTGCGGGCGCCGTGATGAGCACCTCATTGGGGTGGGGTGCGAGCAGGTCGGTCATCTCATCCTTTGGCAGTCGACGCCAGAGATGAGAGCCCGGAACGACGCGGGTGGGGCCGTTATCGGGGGTGAAGTCGTCGAGCATCCAGACCGAGTTGCAGACGGTGTTGCCGCGTTCATCGGGAAGGAGACCCATGTCGACATGAAGCGGCTGCGGTTCAGGGGCGAAAGGATTTGTGGATCGGGCATTGAGACTGGAGAGCTTATAGTCGGGTCCCAACACATGCTCCACGAGTTCCAGGAGCACAGGGTGGCTGATGACGCGCTCAAATACCTCCCCCTTATCCACCAGATTGGCCAGGCGGCGGGCATGGGGCTCCTGTTTGAACTCGTGGCCCGCATTTTCCCCTTCCTCTTCGAAGAGTGCTTCAACGCGGGCACGGAGTTCCTGAAGCCAGGCGGCGTCCACAAGCTGGGGCAGGACGGTATAGCCATCGACGTCGAGTTGGCGGCGGTGTTCGTCCATCATGGCGGTATTTTACTCTGGGTGAGTGAACCTGCTGGTGCGCGCAACGAATTGGGTGGGCGACGCGGTGATGAGCCTGCCCGCACTGGCGGCGGTCCGCGCGCGCTTTCCTGGGGCCCGCATCAGCGTACTGGCCCGGCCATGGGTGGCGGGTCTGTACCGTCATGAACCCTTCGCCGATGAGATTGTGACATACGAAGCGGGCAAAGGATGGCTGGAGCGCCGGCGGGTGGCCCGGCAGTTGAGTGAGAGTGGCTATGATTGCGCTCTCTTACTGCAAAACGCTTTTGATGCGGCGTTGGTGGCCTGGATGGCGCGGATCCCGCGGCGGATTGGGTATGCAAGGGATGGACGCGGCTGGCTGCTGACCGACCCGGTTCGGAGGCCGCAACGGCACGAGATTCCGCCGCATGAGAGCTACTACTATCTCGAACTGCTGCGGCGTGCGGAATGGGTTGACAGCTTGCCGGAAGCGCCGTTGGTGCGCCTCGAGGGGCGATTCCGCGCCAGAGAGGCTGGCGACCGATTGTGGGCTGAGGAGGGATGGAGCGGGGCGGTGGTTGGGGTGAGTCCCGGAGCGGCTTACGGCAATGCGAAGAGATGGCTGCCCGAGCGGTTTGCCGAGGCAGCGGCGCGCGTGGCGCGGCAGGCTGGGGCGCGGGTGGCGTTGTTCGGGTCCGGAGCGGAACGGGAAGTGGCGGAGCAAATCCGCGGCATGCTGGAGGATCTGAGCGTGGAGGCGCGCAACTTTGCAGGACAAACCTCTTTGGAGGAGTTTATCGACCGGGCAGCAGCCTGCTCGGTGTTCCTCACGAACGACTCGGGGGCCATGCACATCGCCTCAGCGTTGGATGTGCCAACCGTGACCGTCTTCGGGGCGACGAATCATGTGACGACCGGTCCCACCGGCCCGTGGGCGAGAGTCGTGCGGCATGAGGTGGACTGCAGCCCATGCATGCTGCGTGAGTGTCCCATCGACCATCGCTGCATGAAGGCCGTAAGCGCGGCCGAAGTGGCTGATGTTGCATTGGAACTGCTACAACTGAGAGGGAATGGACAGCCGTGACAAGATCCTGAGCGGCCCGGAAGCTGCGAAACTGGCGCAGGAATGGCGTGCGGCCGGCCTTGACGTGCAACTTGCCGCCGGTTGGTTTGACCCGATGCTGGCCGAATCGGCCGAGGAATTGGCGCGATTGAAGCGGCCGGGTGCAAAGCTGATGATTCTGCTGGATGAGCCCCCCGAAGCGATTTTGGCGTGGCGGGCTCGTGCGGAGATGGTAGCCGCCTTGCGGCCGGTCGATGCGGTGGCTCCGTTCAGCGAAGTTGGCTTGGCCCCAAGTGTGGATCTCCGCGAGCAGCATGGGCGGTTGCGGGCGGAGTTCATCGGGCATGTATTTGAGCGGATGAGGTGAGGCCGGCAGGGTGGCAGTGAAGCGCATCTTGATCATACGGTTGGGGGCAATGGGGGACATCATCCATGCGCTTCCCGCGGTCGCTTCCCTAAAAGCGGAATTTCCAGAGGCCCATCTGGCATGGGCTGCGGCTCCGCGGTGGCGGGATCTACTGGTGGGAAATCCAGGGGTGGATGAGTACATCGAAATTGACCGGCGCAGTCTTGCCGGCCTGGTGCGAGGTTGGCGGGCGCTGCGGCGATTGCGCTTTGATGTGGCAATTGATTTTCAGGGACTATGGCAGTCGGCCCTGGTGGGCGCGATCGCGCGGGCGACCAGACTGATCGGATACGAACGGGCACAAGCCAGGGAAGGTGGAGCCGCATTGCTCTACACCGAGGGTGTCCACGCCCTGGCTGCTCATGTGGTGGACCGGAACCTGGAACTGGCAGCAGCAGCCGGCGCCTCCCGGCGGACTCACGAGTTTCCCTTGCCTCCAGGACGGGTGGAAGGCGAATTGCCCGAAGGGCCGTTCGTCCTCACGAGCCCGTTGGCCGGTTGGGTGTCGAAGCAGTGGCCGCTGGACTACTACACGGCGCTTGCGCGCGAATTGCCAAATAGCTTAGGCATGCCGCTGGTAGTGAATGGGGCCCCGAATGACGAGCAGACACTGCGGCGCATCGAGGGGGCGATTGTCCATCTTTCTTCCGTTGCGGGACTGATTGACGCGACCCGTCGGGCTACCGCGGTTGTGGGTGTAGATAGCGGTCCCCTGCACTTGGCAGCGGCACTGGGCCGGCCAGGGGTGGCGATCTTTGGCCCTACTGATCCAGCCAGAAATGGGCCCTACGGCGGCAGCATTACCGTTTTGCGGGAAGCGGGCGCGGCAGTGTCTTACGCACGTGAGGGTGAGATCGCGGCATCGATGCGCGCAATGGGACCGGAACGTGTCATGGAGGCGCTGCGGCGGTCACTCGCCGCGGTTCGGGTGTAATGCACCGGCCGCTGTTTCCCAAGCGATACGCGGACTTCGTGCAGAGGCTGCGGGTGCCGAGCGGGTTCCTGCTGGCCGCGGCATTCGCCTGGCTGGCGACGCCACGGGTCTACTCCTTCCTGGTTGGGATTCCGCTGTGTGCCGCCGGTCTGGCGCTGCGTGCGTGGGCGGCGGGCCATCTGCGCAAAAACGAAAGTCTCACCACTTCCGGACCGTACGCCTGGGTTCGCAACCCGCTGTACTTGGGGACGCTGCTGATGGCCGCGGGATGTACGGTAGCGGCAGCGCGCCCCGAATTGGTCCTGCTCGTGGTGGGTGTGTTCTTCCTCGTCTACCAACCGGTGATGGAGCAGGAAGAACAGCACCTGAGAAAGCTCTTCCCGGACTTCGAGGCTTACGCCAGCCGAGTGCCGCAGTTGATTCCCAGACGCCCCCGCGGAGAACACCCCGGGCGCTTCTCGTGGACGCAGTACCGCCATAACCGGGAGCAGAAGGCGCTCTATGGGCTGTTGATGGTACTCGCCTTCCTCGGTGTGCGGATGCTGGTAAGCTGAGAGCGCCATGAAGCTGACATTTTGGGGTGCGGCGAGAACCGTCACCGGCTCGATGCATGAACTGGAAGTCGCCGGTCACAGATACCTGCTGGATTGTGGACTCTACCAGGGCCCGCGCCGGGAAGCCCGCGAACGAAATGCCCACCTGCCATTCAAGGCCTCTCAGATCGAGTCGGTTCTACTCTCTCACGCCCATATTGACCACAGTGGCAACCTGCCGTCGTTGGTCAAGCACGGTTTCACAGGCCCCATATACTCAACCCCGGCGACTGTCGGCCTCTGCTCGAAAATGCTCCCCGATTCGGCTTACATCCAGCAGAAGGACGCCGAGTTCGTCCAGAAGCGGATCCAGCGCCGAAGGCGGTTGGGACAGGATGGGTCGCTCGACGTGGTGGAGCCGATCTATTCGATTGCGGATGCCGAGGCGGTGGTGCCGCTGTTCCGTCCGTCACCATTGGGCGAGCAAGTGGTTGCCGGACCAGGATTGAGCTATGCCGGTTACGACGCGGGACACTTGCTCGGGTCCATGGCGCTGCTCATGGATCTGGAGGCCAATGGCCGGAAGCGGAAACTGGTCTTTTCCGGTGACGTGGGCCGGGCACTGCTGCCCATCATCAGGGACCCTGAACCGCTGCCGCCGGCCGACTACTTGATTCTGGAGAGCACCTACGGTGACCGCTTGCATAAGGATCTGGGAGATGTGAGCAGCAAACTGGCTGAGACAATCACCCGGGTGGCCGGGCGGGGCGGACGGATCATCGCGCCGGCCTTTGCGGTGGGACGGACGCAGCAATTAGTCTTCCTGCTCCATCAACTGATGAAGGAAGAAAGGATCCCGCCCATCCCAATCTTTGTGGACAGCCCGTTGGCGACGGCCGTGACGGATGTCTTCCGCGAACATACCTCGGATTACGACTCGGAGACTTACGGATTTGTCCAAAATGGAGAAGATCCATTCTGTTTCGGGCGGTTGCGCTACATCCGCGACGTCGCGGATTCAAAGGCGCTGAACGATCTGCGAGGCCCCATGGTGATCATCTCAGCCTCCGGTATGTGCGAGTTTGGCCGCGTCGTGCATCATCTGCGGAATTCAGTGGAAGATCCCAAGAACTGCATACTGATCACCGGCTTTCAAGCCGAGCATACGTTGGGGCGGCGCATTGTGGAGAAGCAGCGCGAAGTGGCCATTTTCGGCGAACCCGTGCGCCTGCGCGCCGAGGTGGTGAAGTTGAACGAACTCAGCGGCCACGCGGACCAGCATGAGCTGATCGAGTGGATGCGGCCCATTACGCCCGGGCTGAAGGCTGTCTTTCTGGTCCACGGTGAACTGGGACAGTCGCAGGCATTGGCGAAAACAATCGTTGCCACCTACGGAATTCCTGCAAGGATTCCCGCGCGGGGTGAATCAATCACTCTCGACTAGGAAGAGGTACTGGGAAAATCCCGGTTGGAATTGGAACTCGTGGGCCTATCCCCTTCTGCGGCGTGGGGTATCTAATGGGATCAGGATATGGTGCCCCTGCGTACGATGGATCAGCTGCGGCCCATGACTTTGGTCATGATGACCTATTTCTATCTGCAGAGTCTCGATTTGCTCACTACCATTGCGTTTCTGTTGGTTGGAGTGGATGAAGGAAATCCAGTCGTGCGGTTGGCGATGCAGCGAGCCTCCAGTCCGCTGGCTGGATTGTTGACGATTAAACTGGTGGCCGTGGGGCTGGGGGTTTACTGTTGGGTGGCCGGTCGGCGCCAACTGGTCCTGCGAGTGAACTACGCTTACGGGATGCTGATTATCTGGAATCTCATGTGCCTGGTGCTGGCACTGCTCCAGATGGCCTGAATCAGGCGCCGCCCGACTGCTGGAGCAGGCTCACCGCGGCTTCGTAAATTTGGCGCATCGGGCCCTCGACCAGATAGGGAACCGTGGCTGCGATGGCGACCGCGATGAATCCCGCCATCAGCGCATATTCGACCAAATCCTGCCCGCTTTGCGATGCGATGCCGCGCAGTCGCCGCAGGAATGAAGCCGTGCAATTCCGTCTTCGTTCTGTCAGTACCATAGTCCTTCCTCCCGTCCTGTACTAGTTCCATCCTCAAGCAGAGTTGGTCTCTCATCAACTGGAGCTACCCTTTAGAACCGGGTTGAAACAACCTTAGGACTACTGAGGTAGTCTTCGGACATCCGGAGAGTTTGGCGATTCGGGTACAATCGGAAGTCTTGCTGCTCAGTATTCTGATTCCTGTCTATAACGAGAGGACCGTCGTAGAGCGCAGCCTGGAGAAAGTCCTGGCGGCTCCTCTGCCGGAGGAACTCGAGCGGGAACTGGTGGTTGTGGACGACTGTTCCCGGGATGGCACCTGGGAAATCCTTCAGCGGCTCGCCGCCCGGGAACCGCGGATCCGCCTGTTCCGGCACGAAGTAAACCAGGGCAAGGGTGCAGCGGTCAGAACGGCGATCGGACACGCGCAAGGGGACTTCAGTCTGATCCAGGATGCCGACCTGGAGTACGATCCGGATGAGTATCCCGTCTTGCTGAAGCCATTGCTGCGGGGACACGCGGACGCAGTGTTCGGCTCCCGTTATCTGGCAGGTGAGCAGCGGCGCGTACTTCCTTACTGGCACACGCAGATCAATCAGTTTCTCACTTTCGCCTCGAATATATTCTCCAATATCCACGTCACGGATATGGAGACTTGCTATAAAGTATTTCGAACGGACTTATTGAAATCAATTCCAATCCGCTCCAATCGCTTCGGATTTGAGCCGGAAATTACCATGAAGTGCGCCAAGCGGAGGCTTCGGATTTATGAGGTGCCGATCAGCTACCATGGGCGGACTTACGAGGAAGGAAAGAAGATCGGCTGGTGGGACGGTGTCAAGGCGCTGGGCGTCATATTGCATTTCTGGCTCATCGACGACCTGTACACTTCGCCGCATGGTAAGGGAACTCTCATCAGCCTGACTCGCACACCCGCTTATGTGCGGTGGGTCACTGATTTGCTGAGGCCCCATCTCGGCGACCAAGTTCTGGAGGTCGGTGCCTCCACCGGTACATTCAGCGCGGTTCTGATGGGGAGGAGGCTGAGATACGTCGCGACGGACGTTGACCCACTTTATCTGCATGCCTTGGAGAACCGGTTCCTGCGCACGCCGAACGTGGAAGTGACCCAATTGGATCCCGCTGATCCCAGATCGTTTCCTATTGGTTCGGACTTTGACACGGCGATTTGCCTGAACGTCCTTGAGGGTTTGGAAGCGCCTGGCACCGCCCTCGACGGACTTCGAGAGTCGTTGAAGCCAGATGGGCGGTTGCTGCTCCTGGCGCCATTGGGCCCCTCCCTTTTTGGAACGATTGACCGAGCAATGGGCCAATTGCGACGGTTTACTCGCAGCGAACTAACCGGTCTGCTGGAACAACATGGTTTTGCGATCGAATCGGATCGCCAGATAAACAAGATCGGGCGGGTGGCGTGGTGGTTGTCGAGCCGGGTTTTGCGCCGGGCGAGACCGTCCCGGCTGAGCTTGAAACTGTTCGACAAGACGGTCTGGTTGTGGCGTTTGCTGGATCCGCTCCTGCCTTGGCCAGGACTATCGTATGTAGTCGTCGCAAGGCGGGTTCGCTGAGTGCTCGTGCTAACCTGACGCCATGCGCGCGATTGGACTCGATTTCGAGGCCCGCCGTTTGTCCGAGTTTGCCTTGCCCGAGCCGGATGAAGTGGGTCCTGGGGAAGTCCTTCTTGAGGTGCGAGAGGTAGGGCTTTGCGGAACTGACCGGGAACTGGCTGAGTTTCATTTCGGAAAGCCTCCGGATGGTGAACGGCATCTGGCCTTGGGCCATGAGGCCCTAGCCGAGGTTGTCGCCGTCGGCTCGGGCGTTCGGCTCCGCAAAGGTGCCTTGGTGTCCCCCTTGGTGCGGAGGCCCTGCCCTGCCCAGTGCCTCGCCTGTACCCGCGATCGCCGGGATCTCTGCCTCACTGGGGACTATGTCGAGCGAGGAATTACAGGTTTACACGGTTACCTGAGGAAGTTCGCGGTGGACTCCGAACCAGACCTTCTCGAAGTGCCCGCGGAACTTATCGATGTGGCTGTGCTGACAGAGCCGCTCAGTGTCGTCGAAAAAGCGATTGCTACTGCGGAACGAGTCCATGTTCTGGGCCCTCGGTCGGCATTGATCGTAGGAGCTGGACCTGTTGGACTGCTGGCCGCGCTGGCCTCCCTGGCGCGTGGTTGGCGGACGGAAGTCTGTTCGCTTGAGCCGCCCGGCCATCCCAATGCGCGCTTGGCGGCTCTGGCCGGGGCGAGATACTCGAACGACCGGCCGCGGGAGTCGGCTGACGTGGTCCTGGAGTGCTCAGGCGCCGAAGCCGGAGCGCGCCTCGCCCTGGACTGGCTTGCTCCATTGGGAGTTGCTGTGCTCATTGGTGCGACTGATTTTGACGTGCGCTTCCCCGGGCTTCGCACGGTGATGCAGAATCAGACGGTGACGGGCGTGGTGAATGCTTCTCCGGAGCATTTTGCCACGGCGATCCGGGACCTGGCGCGGTTCGACCAGGTGGTGTTGCGAGGAATGATCGAACGCCGCCCCGTCTCACAATGGCGCGAGGCCATCGCCGGCCCGGGCGGAAAGGCGCCAAAGATGGTCTTGGCGCTGTAGGGTCCTTCTCCAATGGAGGCATTATCATTTTTTATGGTTCAGGGACCTTGCATTTCCACAACTTTTACGTTAGCCTGACATTCATGAGCCGGAACGCCAGCCAGTTTGCGTGCAGCAACCCGGCTGGGCGTGTCCTCGGGATCGTCCTGTGGGGCGTAGTAGGCATTATCGGCATTCGGGTCGTAGTACCCGCACCCGCCTGATGGGCCTTCCCGAAAACGAATTTTCAAGGCCACCAGGCGGGATGAAACCCGAAGGTGGCCTTTTTCAGCTTTAAGCAGGAATTTCAATTCCAACCGTGGAGAGGATCTGGAAGCGATGTCAACATTAATGAGCGGTGCGCGGATTCTGGTGGAATGTCTGGTCCGCGAGGATGTGGATTGCATTTTTGGCTACCCCGGCGGCGTCACGCTGCCTTTGTATGACGTGCTGTACGACCATCCGATTCGCCACGTGCTGGTGCGGCATGAGGAAAATGCGGCGTTCGCCGCTTCCGGCTATGCCCACGCCACCGGCAAGGCGGGGGTGTGCTGCGCGACCTCGGGTCCCGGGGCAACGAATCTGACCACCGGACTGGTGGACGCCATGATGGACTCGGTCCCGGTGGTGGCCATCACCGGCCAGGTCACCTCGAAGCTGATCGGCTCCGACGCCTTCCAGGAGGCCGACACCTTCGGCATCACCCGCTCCTGCACCAAGCACAACTTCCTGGTGAAGGACATCAACGAACTGGCGCAGACCGTGCACGAGGCATTTTATATCGCCACCACGGGGCGTCCCGGTCCGGTGCTGGTGGACATCACGAAGGATGTGCTGCAAGGACAGGCGCACTACGCGCCGGTCCACGAGATTCACCTGCCGGGCTATAAGCTCGTGACTGAGGGTCACGCCGGGCAAATCCGCCGCGCCGCACAGATGATGTGGGAAGCGCGCCGCCCTTATGTCTATGCCGGCGGCGGCATCATTGCGGCCGGGGCGAGTCCGGAACTCCAGGAGCTTGTCGAGGCCCTCGACGCACCCACCGTCTGCACCCTCATGGGGCTTGGCGGGCTGTCTTCCTCGCATCCGAATTTCATCTCGATGCCCGGCATGCACGGCTCCTACGCGGCCAACATGGGCATGTATGAATGTGACTTGCTGATCGCCCTCGGCGTGCGCTTCGATGACCGCGTCACCGGCCGCCTGGCGGCCTTCGCGCCCCATGCGAAGGTCATCCACGTGGACATCGACCCGGCGGAAATCGGCAAGAATCGCGCCGTGGATCTGCCCATCGTGGGTGATGTCAAGAAGGTGCTCACCAAGCTCAACAAGCACCTCAAGGAACTCGAACCCACCATGAAGGAAAGCCGCGCCGCCGACCGCGCCGAGTGGTGGCAGGTGATCCGGAACTGGAAGGAAGAGCACCCGCTACAGCCGGTGTTTTCGGCTACCGAAATCAAGCCGCAGCACCTGATGCACGAGATCGACCGCCTCGCCGAAGGCCGCGCCATCGTCACCTCCGATGTGGGCCAGCACCAGATGTGGGCCGCCCAGTTCATCCGCTTCAATGAGCCGCGCCTGTGGATCAATTCGGGCGGGCTGGGCTCAATGGGCTACGGTTTGCCCTCCGCCATCGGCGCGCAGATGGCGTGCCCGGACAAGACGGTCTTCGCGATTGTAGGCGACGGCGGCTTCCAGATGGCGCTACCCGAGCTGGCAACGCTGGTCAACTACGGCCTCAACGTCAAGGTCATCATCATGAACAACGGCTACCTCGGCATGGTGCGCCAGTGGCAGGAACTGTTCTACAACAACCGCATGTCTTCGGTCGAGTTGAGCGCCTTCCCTAACGTGGAACTGCTCGGCGCCGCGTACGGCATCAAGAGCCGCATCGTGCACACGCCGGCGGAGCTTCAGTCGGCGCTGAAAGAGTGCATGGAAGTGAACGGGCCGTACCTGATGGACGTGCGCGTGTCGCAATACGAGAATGTGTATCCCATGGTTCCGGCCGGTGGCGCCATCAATGAGATGGTCCTCGCTCAGCCGCAGCCCGTGGCGGTGCCCAAGTAAGGAGTTATCCGGCTTATGCTAGTGACACTTTCCATCCTGCTCGAGAACAAGCCCGGCGCGCTCATGCGCGTCACGGGGCTGCTCAGCCAGCGGGGCTACAACATTGAATCGCTCACCGTGGCGCGCACGCTCGATCCATCCCTGTCGCGCATGACCATCGTGGTGGACGTTGAGACTCGCCTGCGCCCGCACCTGATGAAGCAGATGAACCGGCTGATCAACTGTCTCCAGGCCAACGACCTCACTGAGGGGCCGAACGTCGTCCGGGAACTCGTGCTGCTGCGCGTCCGCGCCGCCCAGGAAAACCGCACCGCGATCCTGAAGGAGTCCGAGATCTTCGGTGCCCGCGTCGTGGATTCGTCCGTTGAAGGCTATGCCCTGGAAGCCACCGGCGACAGCGAAAAGCTCGACGAGTTCATCGCCGTCATGGCAACCTATGGCGAGATCGAGGTGACGCGCTCGGGCGCCGTCGCCGTGTCGCTCGAACCCAAGAAATTGCGGCTCTCCCCGCCCATTCCCAAGGCGCAGGCCGAGCCGGTCGCAACGCACAAGTAGAACGGAGTATTGAAAGCAGCATGGCAAAACGCTATTACGAACAGGACGGCAGCCTTGCGCCACTCGCGGGCAAGACGGTCGCCATCATTGGCTACGGTAGCCAGGGGCATGCCCACGCCCTGAACCTTCGCGATTCGGGCGTCAGCGTGGTCGTCGGTCTGCCCGATGGATCCAGAAGCCGCGAGAAAGCGGCCTCGGCCGGCCTGGAGGTGTTGTCCCCCGGCGATGCCGCCGCCCGCGCCGACTTCGTCATGATCCTGGTCCCCGACCACATTCAGGCGGACCTCTATGAGAGAGAGATCGCCCCCAACCTGAAGCCTGGCAAGACGCTCATGTTCGCCCACGGCTTCAACGTCCACTTCGGCTTCATCAAGGTGCCGGAGGGCGTGGACGTCTCGATGGTCGCCCCCAAGGCGCCCGGCCACCGCGTCCGCGAGGTCTTCACCGAGGGCCAGGGCGTCCCCGCGCTCGTCGCCATCCAGCAGGATGCCTCGGGCAAGGCCCTGAAAAACGCGCTCGCCTATGCGCTCGGCCTTGGCTCGCTCAAGGCCGGCGTGATCCAGACCACCTTCCGCGAGGAGACCGAGTCGGATCTGTTCGGCGAACAGGCCGTGTTGTGTGGCGGCGCCGCGGAATTGATCCGCGCCGGTTTCGAGACGCTCACCGAGGCAGGCTATGATCCCGAAATCGCCTACTTCGAATGTCTCCACGAGTTGAAACTCATCGTGGACCTGATCTACGAAGGCGGCCTCAGCTACATGCGCTACTCGGTCTCCGACACGGCCGAATACGGCGACTACACCCGCGGTCCGCGCGTCATCAACGAACAGACCCGCGCCGAAATGAAGAAGATCCTCGCCGAGGTGCAGTCCGGCGAATTCGCCAAGGCATGGATGGATGAGAACCGCTCCGGGCGCAAGAACTTCCTCGCCATGCGCGCCGCGCAGCAGACGCAGCCCATCGAAACCGTGGGCGCCGAGTTGCGTGAAATGATGACCTTCCTTAAGAAGAAGAAGGTCGAAGCCTAAGTCCTTAACCAGGGCGCGCCGTTCACCGCGAGCGGCGCGCCCAATGTTGTCTTTCAGGATGGACCGATGCGGATACAGACCTTTGACACGACACTTCGCGACGGCACGCAGGGCGAGGCCGTTTCCTTCTCCCTCGATGACAAACTGCTCATCGCGCAGAAACTCGACGACCTCGGCATCGACTACATCGAGGGCGGCTGGCCCATGTCGAATCCAAAGGACAAGGAGTTCTTCGCCCGCGCCCGCGAGGTGAAGTTCAATCACGCCAAACTCACCGCCTTCGGCGCCACCCGCTTCAAGAACAATCCCGTCGAGAAGGACGCCAACGTTCTCGCGCTCCTCGAGGCCGGCACGCCCGCCATCAGCGTCTTCGGCAAAAGCTGGGATCTCCATGCGACCCGCGTCCTCGGCGTCACCGAGGAAGAGAACCTGACCCTCATCGCCGACACCGTCCGCTTCATCAAGGATCACGGCCGGGAAATGATCTACGACGCCGAGCACTTCTTCGACGGCTACCTCAACAATCCCGACTACGCGCTCCGCACTCTGGAAGCGGCGAAAAGCGCCGGAGCCGACGCTCTCGTGCTCTGCGACACCAACGGCGGAACCGTCACCGGCCGGCTGACCGAAATCGTCGCCGAAGTCCGCAAGCGCTTCGACGGCGTCATCGGCATCCACTGCCACGACGACTCCCACCTCGCCGTGGCCAATACCATCGCCGCCGTGGAGCAGGGCTGCACGCATGTTCAGGGCACGTTCAACGGCTACGGCGAGCGCTGCGGCAATGCCAATCTGGCCAGCGTCATTCCAATTCTCGAAGTCAAGCTCGGCCACACCACGATCGGTCCCGAGAAGCTGGCGAATCTGACGGCAGTCTCCCACTACATTGCCGAACTGGCGAACTTGCCCCTGCCCCCGAACACGCCTTTCGTCGGACGCTCGGCCTTTGCCCACAAGGGCGGCGTACACGTCTCCGCCGTCCTGAAGGACTCCGCCACCTACGAGCACATGAACCCCGGCGTCGTCGGCAACCGCCAGCGGGTGCTGCTCTCTGACCTCAGCGGCCGCGGCAACATCCTCTACAAGCTCAAGCAGCACGGTCTCGAGGACAAGCTCGATGACGCCGCGCGCCGCGAACTCCTCGACCGCATCAAGCATATGGAGTACCAGGGCTACGAACTCGAAGCCGCCGAGGGCACCTTCGAGCTGATCGTGCGCGAGGCCCTGCAACCGGGGCTGAACCTCTTCGAGGTGGTCAGCTTCGAGGTGTCAACCCGCGTCATCGGCGCGCGCGATTCGGTCAGCTCCGCCACGGTCATCTTGCGCGTGGAGGACGCCATCCACTCTGCCACCGCAAGCGGCCACGGCCCGATGAACGCCCTCGACGTCTGCCTCCGCCAGTGCCTCAGCACCGTCTATCCCGCCATTCGCGACGTTCGCCTGACCGACTACAAGGTCCGCGTGCTCGACACCAGGAAGGGCACGGCGGCCAAGGTCCGCGTCCTCGTCGAATGGAGCGACCACCGCCGGAGTTGGGCCACTGTCGGTGTCTCCGACAACGTGATCGAAGCAAGCTGGCAGGCTCTGGTGGATGCGCTCCGCCTCGAATTGATGCGCCTTGCGGACAAGGATGCATCGATCGAGAAGGCGGTGGAAGACTACTGCTGGGGGGTGTAGAAGGGGCGGGCGGCCCCTTCTACAATTCGCTACGCGTAGATGCCGCGAAGCTTGATCGCGAAGGCGACCCGGTCGAGCGCGAGCATGTAAGCGGCGGTCCGATTGTTCACCTGATGATCCTCGGCGAACTTCACCACGTCCTTGAAGGAGTTCACCATGATCTCCTCCAATCGGCCGTTGACGAGCTGCTCGTTCCAGAAGAAGCCCTGGCGGTCCTGGACCCACTCAAAGTAGGAGACCGTGACCCCGCCCGCATTGGCCAGAATGTCGGGAAGTACGAAAACGCCCTGTTCCTCGAGAATCCGGTCGGCTGCCGCGGTGGTCGGCCCATTCGCGCCCTCGCACAAAATCCTTGCGCGGACCTTGTGCGCGTTGCCTGAATGGATCACATTCTCTTTCGCCGCGGGCAGCAGCACGTCGCAATCCAGGTACAGCGCCTCCTGCCGGTCGATAGGCTCGGAACCGGCGAAGCCCGTAATGGAACCGGTCTCCTTCCGGTGCCGTTCCAGCGCCACAACGTCGATGCCGTGCGGATTATAAATAGCGCCGTCCCATTCAATGACGGCGATGATTTTCATGCCGGTTTTCTGCATCAACATTGCGGCTTTTCCGCCGACATTGCCAAATCCCTGAACCACCACGCGCGTCTGCGCCGGTTCCATATGGAATTTGCGCAGCGCCTGGAGGGTCACAAACAGGCACCCCCGGCCCGTCGCTTCCGGCCGTCCGCGCGAGCCGCCCAGGTTGAGCGGTTTCCCGGTGACCACCGCCGTGACCGTCGTGCGCTTATGCATGGAATAGGTGTCCATGATCCACGCCATGGTCTGTTCGTTGGTGTTCATGTCCGGCGCCGGGACGTCGCGCTCGGGCCCGATCACGTCAATCAGTTCGGCCGTGTAACGCCGAGTGATTCGTTCAAGCTCGTTCTGCGACAGCACCATCGGGTCGCAGATCACGCCGCCCTTGCCGCCGCCAAATGGGATATTGACCACGGCGCATTTCCAGGTCATCCACGAGGCGAGGGCGCGAACCTCATCCAGCGTCACGTCGGGCGCGAATCGGATGCCGCCCTTGGCGGGACCCCGCGCGATTGAATGTTGGACGCGGTACCCGGTAAAGACTTCCAGGCGGCCGTCGTCGAGTTGTACCGGGATGTTGACGGTTACCTCCATCCCGGGCGTGCGCAGGACTTTTCGCATTCCGTCATCCAGTCCCAGGCGCGTCGCCGCTTCATTAAAACGGGCTTCCGCGGCCAGCCAGGGATTGAATTCACGTTCGAGTTCAGCCTGCGTCATCGGATTGGCTGCTTCGAGGATCATCAAAGACCTCCGTATCCATTATCTGTCTGCCCGCAATCGGCGGCAAGCAGATCCGATGAGCGGCTATTCTGAAGAACAATGGAATTTTCGGGACTGACGCGGCGCGCCTGGCTCGCCGGATGGCTCACCCTGCTCGCCTCCGGCGCGCAGTCGAAGCGGATTCTGGCCGGCATCGAGTTCGAAGCGCTCGGGGCAGGGAACTCGCCCCGGCGCTATCTCCTCATTCACGGCAACGAACAGACCGCCCGCGAAGTCCTCCAGGCGCACATGCAAAACCGGCCCGGAATCGCTCTGCTTGTAACCGGCGCCGAACGCTGGGTCACGCTCAAAGGCCTCCGCCTCGACCCCAACCGCATGTTCTCCCGGCACGGGGCCGAACGCAACCTGACTCTGCTGAACCGGCATGCCGATCGAGCCAGCGTCGCCGCCACCCTCGACTGGCTCGATGCCGAACGGCCTGCGCTGCTCGCCGCCATCCTACCCCCGCCCGGCGGATTGATTGTCACCATTCACAACAACCTCACCGGCTATTCCGTCGAGTCTGAAATCGGCATCGGCGACAGCGTCTCGCTCCCCACCCGCGGCACGCCCCACGAATTCTTCCTCGTTACCAATGAAAGCGATTTCGAAATCCTCTCCCGTTCGCCCTTCAATGTCGTGCTCCAGAAATCGTCCCGCGGCGAGGATGACGGCTCGCTCTCCAGGCTCTGCGCCGCGCGCGGCATCCGCTACGTCAACATCGAGGCTCGCCTCGGCAATGCCGCCGGCCAGCGCGCCATGCTCGAATGGCTTGAGGCGAACCTGCCGTGATAGAATCCACGGCTTATGCCCCGACGCGGTCTGCTGGCGGAACTGATTGCAGAATTCATTGGCACCATGCTCATCCTGCTCTTCGGAGCGGGCGTGGTGGCCATGGTGGTCCTCTTCGCGAAGGGTGAGCCCGGCGAGGTGGTCAACGGCGGCTACACCAACATCACCATCGGCTGGGGGCTCGGAGTCATGTTCGGCGTCTATGCCGCCGGCCGCGTCAGCGGCGCCCACCTGAATCCGGCCGTCACACTTGCCTTCGCGCTCTTCCGCGGCTTTCCCTGGGCCAAAACCCTGCCTTACGCCGTCGCCCAGACGCTGGGCGCCTTCGCCGGCGCCGCCATCGTGTACTTTAATTACCGGCCCGCATTCGCCGCATTCGATCCAGCGCTCGAAAAAACTGCCGGAATCTTCTGCACATTTCCCGCTTTTCCCGCCTCACCTTCCGCCGGTTTCTTTGACCAGGTTTTGGGAACCGCCCTGCTTTTATTCCTGATTTTTGCGGTCACGGACGGGCGCAATGTCACTCTCTCTCCCGGTCTCGCCCCCGTCGTCATCGGCCTCATCGTGGTCGCCATCGGAATCAGCTTCGGCGCTCTCCATGGCTATGCCATCAATCCGGCGCGCGACTTCGGACCCCGCGTGTTCACCGTCCTTGCCGGATTCCGCAACAACGGACTCACCGATGGCGCCGCCGTCTGGTGGATTCCCGTCGCCGGCCCCCTCCTCGGCGGCGTCCTTGGCGCTGGAGCCTACGATTGGGCCATCCGCCGCTTCCTGCCTGAAGTCTAGACCCCCGCGAGTCGTATCATGAAGAGTGGGAAAGGAGGCGCGTCATGTTTTTCCACCTCACCGAGCTTGAACATCACCCCATTCACTTCGACGTGAATTACGCGCCCGGCGAAATCGATCTCGGCGACGACCTCGAACAGCAAGGCGCCCTGCACGCCGCCGGCAGCGCCGAATTGCTGCCCAACACCCTCGGCGAAATCCGCCTCCGCGGCCATCTCGAAGTCCGCGTCGTGGGCGTCTGCAGCCGCTGCCTCGAAGCCGCTTCCTCCGGCGTCGCCTCACGCTTCGACCTCTTCTACCGCCCCGCGCCCCAAAAGACCGCCCACGCCGAGATCCATCTCGAGGAGGGCGAGATCGACCTCTCCTTCTACACCGGCGATGGCGTTCAGTTGGAGGAAGCGGTCCGCGACTTCGTCTTGCTTGCCCTGCCCATGCGGCTCACCTGCCGCGACGATTGCCAGGGCCTGTGTCCCCAATGCGGCGCGAACCGGAACACCGCTCCCTGCTCCTGCCGCACCGAACGCGCGGACGAACGCTGGGCCGCCCTGCGGAACCTGTAAACCTCGCGGCCTACATCTCGCGCCGGTTCTCGAGCGACTTCGACATCGTCACCTCGTCCGCGTACTCAAGGTCGGAACCCACCGGAATGCCCATCGCGATGCGCGTCACGCGCAACCCCAGCGGCTTCAGCAGTCGCGCCAGATAGACTGCCGTCGCCTCGCCCTCCACCGTGGGATTCGTGGCGAGAATGATCTCCTCGACACCGCCGCCTTCCAGTCTTGCCAGCAGTTCCTTGATCCGCAGTTGTTCCGGACCAATCCCGCGCAACGGGCTGATCGAGCCGTGCAACACGTGATACAGCCCGCTGAAGGTGCGCGTTGTCTCGATCGGAATCAGGTTCAGGGGCTCCTCCACCACACAGATCTTCGTCGCGTCGCGGTGCGGATCCCGGCAGTACAGACACAACTCCGCGTCCGCGATGTTGTTGCAGCGCACACACAAGCCCAGATTGTCCTTCACATCACGCAGCGCCGCCGACAGCCGCTCGATGTCCTCCCGCGATGCGCGCAAAACATGAAACGCGATGCGCTGGGCCGATTTCTGCCCGATCCCGGGCAGCCGCTTCACTTCCGAGATCAACCGGGCCAGCGGTTCAGCGAAATCAGGCATACCGCCGCCGGACTAAAACAGACCCGGCGGTAGTCCCATGCCGCCCAGCATGCCCGCCGTCTTCTTCTGCGCCTCCTCATCCACCAGGCGCACCGCCTCATTGAATGCCGCCTGGACCATGTCCTGCAGCATCTCGGCGTCCCCCGCCGCCTCCGGGTCGATCGTCACCCCGAGACAATGTTTCTGGCCATCCATCTTCACCGTGACCATCCCGCCACCGGCCGAAGCCTCCACACGGATCGCGGCGATCTCTTCCTGCAGGCGCTGCTGCATCTGCTGCGCCTGCTTCATCATGCCCTGGAGGTTGCCTCCGCCTGGAAATTTCATGCCGGGTACTTACTCCTTAAGATTGCGGACGCCCATAACCCGGGCGCCCGGGAACACCTCTTGAAATCTTCGCACGATGGGATGGTCCAGGGCGCGGCGGAGCGCTTCCTCATCGTTAGGGGGGGTGGCTGGTGTCGCTGATTCCAGAACCGGCCCGCTGGCCGAAGCTGTCAACTGGATGCGGGGCGCCCGCCCTAGTACCTTGGCGAGGGCTTCCTCAATATGCTTGTTTCGCAAAGCGAGCAAATGGTTGCGAGGCGCTGTAAACTCAATTCCTGCCGGCGTTTGCTGCACGCTGGCGTGTTCCACCGCGTCCAGCGTGAACGCCGATGCCCCGAGCTCTTCGAGCGTGGTCCGCAACCGGCTCTTCAAGTCCCCGGCTGGACTGGGAGGCGCGGCGGCAGGGGCCGCCGCCACCAGCGGAGCGCTGGGCCGCGAAACAGGCTGTGATGATTCAAAAGGGCGGGGCGCTGGCCTCGGGGGGGGGACAGGCGCCGCGGGCCCCAATTCCTTCAAAGCTTCCTCGACTGGCTTGAGCCGCCCTGCATGGACCAGCCGCAGCAATCCCAACTCCAGATGGAAGCGGGGCTGCAGGGAATACTGCAATTGCCCATACAGATCAAGGGTCAGTTGCAGCCAGCGGGTAAGGTCATCCTCAGAGAACCTGGCGGCAGCCTCCCTCATTCGCTCTTGCTCCCGGGCGGAGGCGGCGATGAGACGGGTCTCCCCGGGAGTGAGCCGCGCTACCAACAAGTTCCTGAACCAGCGGGCCAGTTCACGGGTAAAGTGCTGCAGGTTCTTGCCATTCGCCTCGATCTCGGCGACCACCTCGAGCATTGCGGCCGCGTCGCTCTTGTCCAGCGCCCGGGTCACTGTGGCCAACGATTCCAGAGAATAGAGGCCCAGTAGATCCCGGACAGCTGGTCCCGAAAGACTTGTCCCACAACAGGCGATTGCCTGGTCGAGTGCCGAAAGGGAATCGCGAACAGAGCCCTCTCCCGCTTGAGCCAGCACGGCCAGCGCCTCTTCATCCGCGGCAATCCCCTCCTGTCCGCATATCCATTGCATCCGCTCCACCAATTGGGCAAAGTCCACGGACCGGAAAGAAAACTGCTGGCATCGCGATGCGATGGTCGTGGGAATTTTGTGCGATTCGGTCGTGCAGAGAACGAAGACTGCCCATTCCGGGGGCTCCTCGAGGGTCTTCAACAACGCATTGAACGCCTCGTTGGTGATTTGGTGGGCTTCGTCGATGATGAAGATCTTGTAGCGGTCCCGGGCCGGACGGTAACGCACGTTCTCGCGCAGTTCCCGCATTTCATTGATTCCGCGATTGGATGCGGCATCGATTTCGATGACGTCGGGCGCATTGCCTTGGGCAATCTCAAGACAGGATGAGCATTGCCCGCAGGGTGCCGAAGTCGGTCCGTCCACGCAGTTCAGACACCGCGCCAGGATCCGCGCAATCGTAGTCTTGCCCGTCCCTCGCTGTCCCGAAAAAATATACCCGTGAGCGATTCTTCGCTGTGCAATCGCATTCTCCAGCGTGGAACGGACGTGCTCCTGCCCGATCAGTTCCCCGAATGTCTGGGGGCGGTATTTGCGCGCGATGACCTGATACATGGACTGGGGGCCGGGGCTGGAGTATGCCAGACCCCGGGGAATCCGCGGCACACAGGGGGAACTACTACCGTTGCTTCCTTCCGGACCTGGCGGGGTTCGCAGTCTCCTGTTGCACGGAGCCCGGAGCCTGACAACTCGCTATCATACCATGCCCCTCTGATCCTTCGGGCCTGGATTGAGCATAGAAAACAGATTCAGATGTCTGAATCTGTAAACCCTTGCGCACGATCTCGCGTGCGTCCATACTAAGGTAGGATTTTTTGATCTTAAGGAGCATCCGCGTGAAGAAGTTGATTGACGGATTCGTACGCTTTCGCCAGGAGGTGTACCCGGGCATGCAACCGCTTTTCCAAATGTTAAGCGGAGGACAACATCCTCGTGCCTTGTTCATCACTTGTTCGGATTCGCGCATTGAACCTTCGCTGCTGATGCAGGCTGACCCCGGGGACCTCTTCATCTGCCGCAACGCCGGTAACATCGTGCCGCCTTGGGGCGACAATCAGGGTGGCGTCACGGCTACGATCGAATATGCCGTGCAGGCCTTGTCCGTGCCACATATCGTCGTATGTGGCCATTCCGATTGCGGTGCGGTCAAGGCCATGTTGCATCCGGAGAAACTGACCTCCATGCCGACGGTTGCGATGTGGTTGAACTTCGCCGAGTCAGCCAGGCGCGTGGTTGCCGAAAGCTGCCAAGGCTGTTCCGAGGATGAGATGGTGAACCGCATGACCTTCGAGAATGTGCTCACGCAAATCACCAACCTCAGCACCCATCCGGCAGTGGCCTCGGCCCTCGCCCGCAAGGCCGTCAGGTTGCACGGTTGGGTTTACAACTTCGAACGCGGCCAACTGGTAGCCTTCGACGCGGAGAAGGGCGAGTTCGTGGAGCTTTCTGGAGAACGCATCGCCGACATGCCCGATGCCACTCCCAAGGTGCGGCGAGCCAGCTATAGCATTCCTGGGGTTCAAGTATGAGCGAAAGCCGCGGGATGCCGCCGCAACTCAGTGACATCGTTGCTTCAGTTGTGGTGTTCCTGGTCGCTTTGCCGCTGTGCTTGGGCATCGCCATTGCAAGCGGCGTGCCGCCGGCTCTGGGCATTGTGTCTGGGATTATCGGCGGACTCGTGGTCGGGTCCCTGGCCGGTTCCCCTCTGCAGGTGAGTGGCCCAGCGGCCGGCCTTGTCGTTCTCGTCTGGGAATTGGTCCAGAGTTTCGGTCTCGTCACCCTTGGCGTCGTGGTTCTCTGCGCCGGTTTGATCCAGGTCGCTGGCGGGCTGCTGGGTATTGGTCGCTGGTTTCGCGCAGTGTCGCCGGCGGTGGTCAATGGCATGCTGGCTGGGATTGGAGTGTTGATTTTCGCTTCCCAGTTCCATGTCATGGTGGACGACTCCCCGCGGGCGAATGGCATCCTGAATCTGCTGTCGATTCCCGAGGCGGTCTACAAAGGCGTGTTCCCCGTCGATGGCAGCAGCCATCACATCGCAGCGGTCGTCGGCATCATCACCATCGTCACTCTGCTTTTGTGGAACCGCTACAAGCCGGAGCGCCTGAAGCTGATTCCCGGCGCCCTGTTGGGTGTCCTGGTGGCCACTGGGCTGGCCACGCTGATGCAACTCCCTATCCGTTATGTCCAGTTGCCGGAGAAGCTATGGGAGGCAATTGACATCACCCCGGTTGCCGCCTTCTCCGCGCTCGCGAATCCGAGCGTGCTGGTCGCCATCGTGGGGATGGCCTTTGTTGCCAGCGCGGAGAGCCTGTTGTGCGCCGTAGCGGTTGACCGCTTGCATACCGGCCCCCGCACGAACTTCGATCGGGAGTTGTTTGCGCAAGGCGTAGGGAACACTCTCTGCGGGGCGCTCGGCGCGCTCCCCTTAACCGGCGTAATCGTGCGCAGTTCGGCAAACTTGCAGGCGGGCGCCACGAGCCGCCTGTCGGCGATCCTCCATGGGCTCTGGTTGCTGCTCCTGGTGGCGACTGTTCCCTTCATTCTTGAGCGAATCCCCATTTCCGCACTGGCTGCAATTCTGGTTCACACTGGCTACAAACTGGTTAACATTGAGAACGCCCGTCAGGTCAAACGCTACGGATGGCTGCCCTTCCTGATCTACCTGGTCACCTTGCTGACCATCGTCTCCGTTGATCTGTTAACCGGCATCATGGTCGGACTTGTGCTCTCCATCGCCAAACTCGTATTCAAGGTGACCCGTCTTTGGATCCGCGTTGAAACCAGCGATGGCAACCGTGTGGATGTCTATATTGAAGGCGCCGCCACTTTCCTCAAACTGCCGACGCTTGCCTCTGCCCTGGAGCGGATTCCTGCCGGAAGCGACGTACACCTCCACGTCCAGCGCCTGCTCTACATCGACCACTCCTGCATGGATCTGTTGCGCAGTTGGGAAAAGCAACAGGCTGAAGCCGGCACCAGACTGATCGTCGAATGGAGTGAACTGAACCGCCGCTACCATGCACCCATGTCTCTCACCCGAGTCGCATAGCTCACACTAAGATATCTAAAGATAGTCCCCGAAGGAGAAAATTCTCCTTTATTGGGGCTGGCCTCCGAACATATACTACCCGAGGGTATTTGCTTCAGGAGGTCTGTAAATGAAATTCCGACAATTTGTGTTCGGCGTGCTCCTCGGCACGCTGGGGATTGGTGTGACTTCTGCGCAGGAAGTCCGGTCGATGCTGTTTGGCAGAGTACTGGACCCTCAAAGCGCCGCAGTGGTGGGCGCCACTGTAGTGGTCCGGAACATGGATACGGGCCTGGCGGTAACCCTGCGCACCAACGACCAAGGTTACTACGAGGCAAATTTGCTGATGCCGGGCACCTATGAGGCTTCCGCCGAAATGGCGGGGTTCAAGAGGCTTGTTCGTCGCGGCATCACATTGCCGGTTTCCTCCCGCATCGAGGTCAATTTGGTCTTGGAAGTGGGAGGCGTTTCGGAAACCATTTCGGTCACGGCAGAAGCTCCGCTCCTTGAAACCAACGCCGTCTCCACCGGTCGTGTCCTCGACAACAAGACCGTCATGGAACTGCCCGTCATGGGTAACTCGGCCATGCTGCTCGTCAAACTCACCCCCGGCGTGCAATACGGCGGCGTCAACAATTACCTTGCCCTGCACTCCAACGCCGGCGGCTCCGACTATAACGTCGGCGGCAATGTCGGGGGCAACATGTGGACGCTGGATGGCGCGCCCAACCAGGGCCCCGGACGCCGCACCGCCTACCTGCCCTACACCGACGCCGTCGCGGAATTCAAGGTCGAAACCAACAACTTCGACGCGGGAATCGGCCAGACCTCTGGCGCGGCCGTCTCGATGATCTCCAAATCGGGCACCAACGAGTACCACGGCACGATGACCTGGCAGCACTGGCAGCAGCGCTGGCAGGGCTCGCCCTTCTTCGTCAAGCAGAACTACTACCGCCGCATTGCCCAGGCCGAAGCCGCTGGCAACACCGCTCTGGCCAACGACCTCCGCAGCCAGGACAAGCAGCCCACTGGCCGGTCAAACAACTGGGGCGCCTCGGCCGGAGGCCACCTCAGCATTCCCAAGCTCTTCGACGGGAGAAACAAACTCTTCTGGTTCTTCACCTACAACGCCTTCAAGGACGTCAAGGTCGAAGACGCCTCCACCTTCAACCGCACCGTCCCCACCCTCAGACAGCGCGAAGGCGACTTCAGCGAAGGCCTGCTCCTGCCCAACGCCATCCAGCACACCATCTTCGACCCCATCACCATCACGCGCGACCCGGCCCGGCCGAACAACTTCATCCGCACCATGTTCCCCGGCAACATCATTCCCCGGTCCCGCATGGTCAACCCGGCTTACGACGTCATCAGCAGCTTCTACCCGCTCCCCAACGTCGCCATCCCCGTCGGCCAGGACCCCGCGAATAACTATCTGGCCTCCCAAACCCCCTACAACTGGGACTACTACGCCTACTCCAACCGCGTCGATTACAACCTGAACGAAAAATGGCGCATGTTCGGCCGCTGGTCAATCAACAACTTCGGCCCCGAAGACCGCGCCGACTGGACCTACGAAACCGCCCGCACCCTCAATCAGAACGGTCTGGTCCGCAACAACAAGGGCGGCAACATCGACGTCATCTACACCCAGTCGCCCACCACCTTCTGGAACCTCAACGTCGCCATGAACCAGTTCCGCGAGGGCAACGTGCAGCCCAAATTGCTCGACTACAAGCCCTCCGATCTCGGCCTGCCCACTTATCTCGACCAGCGTGCCGGCGACCTCGCCATCCTCCCGCGCATGCTCGTTGAAGGCATGTCCACCATCAGCCCCGCCGGCTTGCCCACCTGGACCCGCACCCGCATCGCCACCGCGAAGCTCGAAATGACCCACATCCGCGGCAAGCACACCCTGCGCGCCGCTTTCGATAACCGCCACATGTTCCGCTCCGGCGGCGGCGGCGGCAACACCAGCGGCAACTTCAACTTCAACAACACCTTCACCCGCCGCAATGACGACGGAAACACCCCGGCCGCCAACCTCAGCCACGGCTGGGCCGCCTTCGCCCTCGGCGTCCCCAACGGCATGAGCATCGCCTTCAACGATACCTACGCGATGCACAACCCCTACTACGGCTGGTTCATTCAGGACAACTGGCGCGTCACCCCCAAACTCACCCTCAACCTCGGCCTCCGCAACGAATATGAACGCGCCCCCACCGAACGCTACGACCGCATGATCGGCCCCTACGACGCCAGCTTCTCCAGCCCGCTCGCCTCGGCTGTCCAGGCCGCCTATGCCGCCAACCCCATCCCCGAACTACCCGCCTCGCAGTTCCGTGTCGCCGGCGGCAACACCTACGTCGGCGCCAACGGCGCCCCGCGCCAACTCTTCAAGAACGAGTTCATGTGGCTGCCCCGCCTTGGCGTCGCCTACTCGCTCGATAACAAGACCGTGATCCGCGGCGGCTACGGCGTCTTCTTCGACACCATCAATGTGCTGAACTTCGGACCCAACCAGTTCGGCTACTCCCGCACCACCAATGCCATCATCACCAACGACTTCGGCCAGACCTGGAACTTCTCCGGCAACGCCAACCCCAACAACGGCGGCACCCCGCTGCGCGACCCCTTCCCCGTCCGCGCCGACGGCACCCGCTTCGACGAACCCACCCGCAACGGGCTCGGTTCCATGGCCGTCGCCGGCCGCGGCTACGACTACACCGGCTTCGACCAGCCCCACGCCCGCCAGCAACGCTGGCAGGCCGGCATGCAGCGCCAGTTTGGCGCCAACTGGGTGCTGACTGCCACCTACGCCGGCTCCTACTCCGACCGCATTGTCATCCAGACCAAGGAGGACTTCCTCCCCGAGCAATACTGGGCCGACGGCCTGACCCGCAACAACGCCGTCGCCAACAACATGAACGCGAACGTCCCCAACCCCTTCCGTATTACAAACCTCAATCGGGCCGACTTTGACCCGCTTGTCTGGACCGACCTGAACTCAAACTCCTTCTTCACCTCACAGTTCATCCGCAAAAACCAGTTGCTCCGCGGCTTCCCGCTCAACTCCGCCGGCAACGGTTTGCGCAACACCAAGGATTTCGGCTACTGGACCCGGACCCACGAAATCCAGCTCACCATGGAAAAACGCTTCTCCGCCGGCTGGAACCTGATGGCCTCCTACACCGGTATGCGCATCCGCGAAGCCGACTTCCTGTTCTATGAATGGGACCAGAAGCCCTCCGAGCGCGTCTCCAACGACGGCCGCCCCCACCGCTTCATCACCACCGGCATCTACGAGCTCCCCTTCGGTAAAGGAAAACCGTTCGCCGCGAATCTCAACAAAGCCGCCAACTTGATCATCGGCGGCTGGCAGCTGGCTTCGACCTATGAATGGCAGCCTGGACCGCTCATCGACTTCGGATCGAATGTGTGGTTCTATGGCAACGATCTCAACCAGATCACCAATGTCCAACGCTCGTTCGAAACCTGGTTCAATACCGCCAATTTCGAGCGCGTCAACGCCAACGGGCCGAACGCCTTCCACCGCCGGATGTTCCCTGTCCGCCTGAACGACCTGCGGCGGGATCATACCGTGCAGTGGAACGCCAACGTCTCGAAGAACCTGCCCATCAGCGAACGCTGGAATCTCCAGCTCCGCCTCGATGCCCTCAACGTCCTGAACCGGTCGCAGATGAATGCCCCGGTCACTGACCCCTACTCCACCAATTTCGGTCGCATCACTTCGCAAACCGCCGCGACCAACCGCTGGATCCAGGTCCAGGCGCGCCTGACGTTCTGACCGGCCGGGCATGAAAGCCGCAAGACCGCGGACGGCTCCGATGGGGCCAACCGCGGTCTTCGCTTATTCCACCTTGCGCGGCGGCAGATAGCCCCCGCGCGCCCGGATTCGCGCCCCCGGATGCCTCGTGGCGGCTTCTCCCCGGAGACGGACCTCGATCTGCCGGGACCGCCCGGGCTGTGCGTCTCCAGGCATGGCGTAATAGAGCGTATATCTCGATCGGAGGCGCCGCAGCATCTGTTCAAGGCCGGCCCCGGGATCGGCAGTGGAAACCGCCGTCCCGCCCGTTTGGGCAATAATGCCGCCCAGGCCCTGTTCCGGAATCGGCCGCGGCGGGCCGATCAGGCGGCTCTGCCATTCGGCGAGCTGTTTGGGGTCCTGCGGCGTAATCACGGCGCAGAGCAGCGCATCCGCCTCCCAGTATTCGTTCAGAACGCGGTCTTCCCGCCGGCTGGGCGTGCCTCGGTTGTCGGTGATCGCTACCACCGCCCGGCGGCGGCCACCCTCCGCCTCGGCCAGGATCTTCACCGCCGCCCCTGCCGCGGCCGTCAAGTGTGTGCCACCACCAAAGCGGGACCGCAACACCTTCGTTCTGACCGCCTCGACCACATGGGGCATCTCGTCGGTCAGCGATTCCACCAGATCCTGCCACGTATGGAACGTCATCACTGCGGCCCGGTCGCCGGGCCGCAGCGCCGCCAGGGCGCGCTCGGCTGCCTCCGCAACGCTCTTGGCCACCCACTGCATGGACCCGCTGATGTCAAAAAGCAGCACGATGTCCAGCGGTTCAAGGTCACGGGACAGGGTGCGAATCCGCTGTGGTTGGCCGTTGTCCAGAACCTCAAAGTCGTCGGCCGAAAGACCCTCGACGATTTGATCGCCGGCCAGTACTTCGGCGTCCACGCGAATCAACGTCACACTCGCGGAAAACGTCGGATCCTGCCAGGCCAACGCGAATGAAGCCAGAAACGCGCGGCGATCGGGGTCCGGCATTGCGCTACCAGCCTTCTTCGCGCAAACGCGCTTCGGTGATGCGGCTTCCCCCTGGAAGGTCCAGGCTCGCCAGCATCTTCTCCACATACTTGGCCAGAACGTCTGTCTCCAGATTCACCAAATCGCCCGGGCGCCGGGCGCGGAGTGTTGTGTTCTCGTAGGTGTGAGGGATGATGGTGACGGACAGAATCCGCTCCTCCACGGCCGCCACCGTCAAACTGATTCCATCGATGGCGATCGAGCCCTTGAACACAATATAGCGGTCCAACTCTGGCGGCGCCTCCACCCTCAGCCACCAGTTGTTTCCGCCTATGAGATCCAGCGAGAGAACTGTGCCCACCCCATCCGCGTGACCCTGGACGATATGTCCGCCCAGGCGCGATGAAGGCTGAAGGGCCAGTTCCAGATTCACCAGATGACCGGCGCGCAGTCCACCGAGCGATGATCGCTGCAGCGTTTCCGGCGACACATCGGCACTGAAGCCCCCAGGGCGGATCCCCACCGCAGTCAGACAGACGCCAGAGACGCAAACGCTGTCGCCCTCCCGCAAACCCTCCGTGACTTTCGACGCCCGGAGGCGCAGCCGGGAACCGGCCTCGCGCGGCTCCAACGCCTCGACGACGCCCACTTCTTCCACCAGGCCGGTGAACATCAACGTCCCTCCCTGGGGATCCATGCTTCCACGGCAAATTCGCTCTCGGTAATCTGATGCAGTCTGACGCGATTCAGCCGGATTGCATCGGTCCGGCTGCGCCGTCCCAGACCGCCAGCCACCGGCAGCGACTGCATTCCACCCAGGATCTTGGGCGCGTAGTAGAAGAAGATCCGGTCCACGATGCCGGATTCCAGGGCCGCCCAATTCAGCTTCGACCCCGCCTCGATCATCAGCGACAGGTAACGGCGTTCGGCCAGGATCTGCACGATCTGGCGCAGATCCGGGCGCCCGCCTGGCCCGTCGGCTACGATCACTTCCACTCCACGTGCCTCAAGGGCAGCCCGGCGCGCGGATGGCGCCACTGAAGTGCAGATCACAAGCACGTCGTTCTCGCAGGATTCAACCAGCCGCGAATCAAGCGGGATCCGGAGCTGCGAATCCGCCACGATGCGCAGCAGCGGCCGTGCCCGCTCCAGCCCTGAGCGGTCATTCAGCATTGGATCATCGGCGGCAACCGTGCCAATGCCGCTCAGAATCGCATCGTGGATGTGACGGATCTTTTGCACATGCGCGCGCGCCTGCTCGGACGTGATCCAGCCGGAGTTGTCCTCCGGAGCCGCGATCTTGCCATCCAGAGTCACGGCCGATTTCAGCGTGACCAGCGGGAGGCCCGTCCGCATGAAATGAAAGAAGGCCATGTTGATCCGCTCGGCCTCTTCCCGGTGAGCTTCATCCAGCTCGACCTCAATTCCGGCCTCGCGCAGCATTGCGAGTCCCCGCCCCGAGACCGCCGGATTCGGATCCTCGGCTGCCACCACCACCTTGGCGACTTGCGCCTGAATCAGCGCGGCCGCGCAAGGTCCGGTCCTGCCCACATGGGCGCACGGCTCGAGATTGAGATAAAGTGTCGACCCGCGCGCCTGTGCCCCCGCCTCCTCGAGCGCCAGGATTTCAGCGTGTTTTACCCCTGCCCAGGTATGGCAGCCGCGCCCCACCACCATCCCGTCCCGCACCAGCACGGCCCCCACGGCAGGGTTTGGCGAAGTCCGCCCGAGGCCCAGTTCGGCGAGGTCGAGCGCTTGGCGCATGTAGTCCATGAACAAATCCTTATGTTTCAAACAACGAGGAGATGAAACGTTCCGGTTCGAAGGGAAGCAGATCCGATGCCTGCTCGCCTACACCGACATAGCGGATTGGCAGATTCAGTTCCCGGGCGATGGCCACCACGATGCCCCCCTTTGCCGTGCCATCCAGCTTGGTCAGCACAATGCCTGTCACGCCGGCCGAATCGGTGAACCGGCGGGCCTGCTCCAGTCCGTTCTGCCCCGTCGTTGCGTCCAGCACGAGCCACACCTCATGCGGGGCCTCCGGCACCACGCGCGAGGCTGTCCGCCGCATCTTCTCCAGCTCCGCCATCAGATTATCCTTGGTGTGCAGCCGCCCCGCGGTGTCCACGATCAGCACGTCTGACTTGCGCGCTTTTGCGGCCTGCAGCGCGTCAAAAATCACGGCGCTTGGATCGGCGCCCTGAGCCTGCCGGATCACCTCGGACTGGGTACGCTGGCCCCACACCTCGAGCTGCTCGATTGCCGCAGCGCGGAAGGTATCCGCCGCGCACAACAGGACGGACCTCCCCTCGTCGCGAAACCGCTGTGCCAGCTTGCCAATTGTCGTCGTCTTGCCGGCGCCGTTCACCCCCACCATCATCACCACCAAGGGCGGGGCGGAAGGTGCCGGCAACGGCCTCTCAGCCGACTCCAGTACCCTCAACAAGTGCTCACGGATCAGATTGCGAAGCTCTCCAGCGTCGCTGACCAGATGGCGGTCCACCCGCTGCCGGATGCTCTCCAGAATTTCGCTCGAGGTACGCACGCCAATGTCGGCCGTGATGAGCGTGTATTCGAGTTCCTCAAGAAGTTCCGCATCGATCGCCTTACGCCCGTGGATGACATCTTCAACCTTCTCCACCAGCCCCGCCCGCGTCTTCTGTACGCCCTGCTTCAACCGTTCCAGCAGGCTCAAACCGGAGGATGGTGGAGACGGAGGGCCTCCAAACAAAGATTGACTCATAGTGATCTCTTCAATTTTACAGGGAACTGAGCGAACATCCGCGCGGATTCCGCGTATAGCAGGCTTGGAGGATTTCTGATGCGATTCTCTCGCGTGATTGCGCTTGCCCTGATACTTGCGGCCGCCGCCGCCGCCGAGGTAGCTCCCGCCCGGCTGGCTGAGCAGGCACAAGCCCTCTTCGAGGCTGGAAACTTTCAGGGCACAGTCCTTGTCGCCCGGGACGGTAAGCCCATTCTCAACCGCGGCTTCGGTTACGCGGTGAAGGAGTGGGAATTAGAGGCGACTCCTGACACAAAGTTCCGGCTCGGCTCGGTCACAAAGCAGTTTACTGCCATGGCAATCCTGATGCTTGAGGAGCAGGGCAAGCTGACCACCGCGGATCCCATCCGGAAGCACATCCCCGAGGCGCCTGAATCCTGGCAGGGTGTCACCATCCATCATCTGTTGACCCATACCTCCGGCATTCCCAGTTTCACAAGCCTGCCCGACTATAAGAAAACGAACGCCCTGCCCGCTCCGCCTCTGCAAACCATGAAGCGTGTCACGGGCTTGCCCTTGGAGTTCGATCCCGGAACGCGGTTCAAGTACAGCAACACCGGCTACACGCTGCTCGGCCTGATCCTCGAACGCGCCTCGGGGCAGGACTACGCCAGCTTCCTCCAACAGCACATCTTCGGTCCTCTCGACATGAAGGACTCAGGCTACCAGGATCAGAAAACCATCCTCGCACGCTTCGCCGGCGGGTACTCCCGGGGCCCGAAGGGGATTCAGCCGGCCGATCACATCGACATGTCGATACCCCACGCGGCCGGTTCACTTTACTCCACTACGCTCGACCTGCTGAAGTGGGACGCGGCCCTGCGCACCGGTCGGCTCATCGGCGAATCCTCCTACAAGAAGTACTTCCAGCCGGAAAAAGACGGTTACGCCTACGGCTGGATCGTGCGCCAACTGGATGGAGAGGACGTCCAGATGCACGGCGGGGGCATCGAAGGCTTCTCGACCATGATCATTCGCGTACCTGCCCAGAAGCTCCTCGTTGTCGCCCTCGCGAACCTCGAGCAGGCCCAGAGCGGCAGGCTCGCCCAGGATCTCGCCCTGCTGGCTCTCGGCAAGGATATCCCCAAACCCACTATCCGCAAAGAAGTGGAACTGCCGATCGAGACGCTCCGCCGCTACCCTGGGGTGTACCAACTCACGCCCAACTTCTCCCTCACGGTCACGCTGGAAGACGGCCAGTTAATTACCCAGGGCACCAATCAGGGAAAGATTCCCATCTTTGCGGAAACCGAAACCCGCTTCTTCCCCAAGGTGATGGAAGCCACCATCACTTTCCAGATCGACAGCGGCGGCAAAGTGACCGGCCTGGTATTGGATCAGAACGGTCGCCAGATGCCCGCTACTCGCCAATGATCTTGACCAGCACCCGCTTCCGGCGACGCCCGTCAAACTCGCCATAGAAGATCTGCTCCCAGGGTCCGAAGTCCAACCGGCCTTCGGTCACGGCCACCACCACCTCGCGGCCCATCAACTGGCGCTTCATGTGGGCGTCCGCGTTATCTTCGCCGGTCCGGTTGTGATGATACTGGGCAACCGGCTCGTGGGGCGCCAGTTTTTCCAGCCACACGTCGTAGTCGTGGTGCAATCCACGCTCGTCGTCATTGATGAAGACCGATGCCGTGATGTGCATCGCGTTCACCAGACACAAACCTTCGCGGATCCCGCTTTGGCGCAGGCAGTCATTCACCTCCGGCGTGATGTTGACCAGCCCTCGGCGCGAGGGCACTTCAAACCACAATTCCTTGCGGTAGCTCTTCATAAGCTCTATTTTCGCCCGGAAGATCGCCGCCAGACCCATGGGGCAACCGGTTTGGAGTCGGCCCAAAGCCCGCGCCTTGCATCGCGGGCTTCTTCTTCGAGCATTCGAAGCTTCAGGTTGGAGGCGGCATACTGGCGGAACCACCACGCCAGCCCTTCTTTGACCAGCGTTTCGTTCAGGGACTCGCCTCCGGGCAGCACTACCTCCGCCACCACCCGCCCGAAGCGGTCCCGTTCCACTTCCCGGACCGTGACTACCTGCCCGTGAGCTAACGCCCCGGTCCTTTGCCGCGCACGCTCTCCGAAGGGCTGACCCAACTCCGGGCAATCCACCCCGTGCAGGCGCACACGCACCTGCGACTTCCCTCGCAGCACGTCCAGCGTGTCACCGTCGCCAACTTTCACAACCCGCCCGCTCCAACTCTGGGCGGAAAGCAGGGAGAGCGTGGCGGTTGCCATCAGTAGCAGCCGCCACCACATGCCCCCAACTTATCACGCGAACCCTTTACTTCGCGAAGTTGAACACCAGAACGGAGGTGAACTGAACTGCGTTTCCGTCCTTGTTCAGGGGGGTGAACTTCCACTGCCGGGCGGCAGCCATCGCGTTCGCGGAAAATATCGCGTTGCCCTTCAATACCTTGGCATCAACTACATCGCCACTCTCATTCACCGTGACCTGGACCTCGCTGGTTCCGGTCAAATTGAGCTGCCGCGCGGCTGCGGGAAACTCAGGCGGCACCTTCTTCAGCGCGCGCGCCATGGCCACATTCGTGGCGACCGATTCCTGCGCGGCAACTGGAACCGCCGCGCAGAGGGCGAGAACCGCCCCCAGGACAAGCATCTTGATCGTAACGGATCGACTTGGAAGCATGACCGAAAACACTCCTGTGTGCCCGGTTCTGGTTTGGCCGCGCTCGTATGGCGCGGCTGCCGGGATCAACACTCTTTTCGGTCAGAAACTCGAAGCTGTGAGCGGATTCACTGCCGATGAAAGCGATTTAATAGTCGAGTCCCCTCAGGTACTCATGGCTGATCCGCAGACTTTCCAGTGGCGGACCCGGCGTCTGATCCTGCTCCACGAAGAAGTGCTTCGTGCCCAGACGGTTTGCCGCCTTGAGCACCCTGGCGATGTCAATTACGCCGCCGCCCGCGTCACGGAATGCCTCCCGCGGCACCCGCTCATCGAATCGGGGTCCCACGCCCGCCTGCACATTCTTGATGTGCAGCAGCGGAACCCGCCCGGGATATTGCTCCAAAATCTTGACCGGATCCACGCCAGCCACCTGGCTCCACATGATGTCAAACTCGAGCTGCACCAAAGCCGGGTCCGTCTGTTTCATCAGGCGGCTCAGCATCGTTCCGCCATCCAGCGGGGCGAACTCGAAGGCATGGTTGTGGTAGCACAGGGTCAGCCCGCGCTCCCGCGCCAGCTTGCCGGCCCGGTTCAGACTGTCGCCCAAACGCAGCATCGCCTCCGGGCTTCTCTGGTCCGGGGGAACCCACGGGCAGACCACAAAGGAAAACCCCTTCTGTTTCGCGTCATCCAGGGCGGGCCCCAGCCCGGCCGGATCGCCTAGAAAAAGCGGCACATCCAGATGAACGCTCACAGGTTTCAACTGCGTCCGCGTCAGCGCGTCCCAGATCTTCGGCAGATCGCCACCCACCGCCTCCACTTCCGCATAACCGATTTCCTCAACCGCGCGAAGCGTCTCCAGCGGTTGCTTGGGTAGAACGGTCCTCAGGGTATAGAGTTGGACCCCAATCCTGGACAACCGGGCGGCTCGGAGTCCGAGCACAGGCGCCAGGGTCAAAGGCAGATGGCGGCGAGAGATCAGAGGCATGAGACGATTCTACTCCGCCGCATCGCCGGCCAGCACCGCGTCAATCACCGCCCGCCACAGACGCCGGCTCGGCTCCAACTCCTCGGCCGAGGAAAGTTTTTCATGTTGCACCTGGATCGCGGTCTTCCCGTTTGGCCGGGACGAAAGACAAACGGCGACTCTGCTGCCATCCCTCATCCGGATGCGGACCGACTTCGGCGCTGTTTTCGTCGAAATTGTAGCACCGGGTGCTAGGTTTTGCCATTTTCGCGCAACCCATCGGGCATAAACCTCCACGGCTGGCAGTTCGGAGGTCCGGGAAACGCTCGTCGCGAAGCCGTCTGCTTTCTGATTGACCGTCCGCAGCCCCTTGGCCTGCTCGTAACCCACCGTCACCGTCTGTGCCCACCAGCTCTCCAGGCCATAGGCGCCCTCCAGCAGCCGGGCGATTTCAGCGTGTGTCCTTGTATGGGCGCTGGCCGCGTCGAGCGCCGTGATCCACTCCTGCCAATCCCGGCCGGTCCTGCGCCGCACCGTATCCTTGCTCACTCCGGCAAGCTTCTCCATGGCGTTCCCAAGTACAATAGCAGGTCAATGGCCAGCACTCCATCGCTTCTTCGCCAGTTGGGCCTGTTCAGCGCCATCGCCTTGGTGGTGTCGAATATGATTGGCACCGGCATCTTCACCACCACCGGCTTTCTCGCCGGGCAGTTGGGCGCTCCGAATCTCGTTTTGGTGATTTGGCTGGTGGGTGCGGCGTTTGCGCTGGCTGGCGCTTTTTGTTACTCGGAACTCGGCATCAACTTCCCGGCCTCCGGAGGCGAGTACGTCTATCTGACCCGAGCCTACGGCCCTACCTGGGGCTTCATGAGCGGTTGGGTCAGCTTCTTCGCCGGCTTCTCGGCCCCGATTGCGGCCGCAGCGCTGGCCTTTTCCGACTACCTGGGGTACTTCTTCCCCGCGCTGCGCCAGGACAGCGCCTGGTGGCGGGTGCAGTGGGGCGACGTCGGCATGCAGTTCGGGGGCGCGCAAATCTGCGCCGCGGGCCTCGTGCTTTTGTTTACCATCCTCAATCTGTTCGGAGTGCAGTTCATCGCCCGCATCCAGAACGCGCTCACCAGCGTGAAGGTCCTGGTGATGGTGGCCTTCATCTTCATGGGATTCACCATCGGCTCGGGGGACTGGGGCCACCTCTCCCAAACCACCGAGCGCACCGTGACCACCTCCATCCCGGCCCAGTTCGCCATCAGCCTGTTCTGGATTTACGTGGCTTATAGCGGCTGGAATGCCGCCACCTATGTGGCCGAGGAACTGCGCCGGCCGGAGCGAAATCTCCCGCTGGCCCTCACGGCGGGGACCCTGCTGGTTGCCGTCCTCTACCTGCTGTTCAACGTGGTGTTCATTTACGCGGTGCCGTTGGGGGACATGAAGAATGTCATTGCCATCGGCTCCCTCACCGCCAAAGCCCTCTGGGGGCCGGAGATCGCGGGCGTCTTTTCCGGCCTGTTGGCGGTTTCGCTGATGTCCACGGTCAACGCCATGGTGACCATCGGCCCCCGGCTCTACTATGCCATGGCGAAGAACAAGGCGTTTCTGCCCGTGGCCGGGTGGATCCACCCCGAATGGCGCACGCCCGTACCCGCGATCCTGTTTCAGGGCGCTTGCGCCATGCTCATGACCCTTTTCAGCTTCGGTCTGCTGATTGTCTACATCGGCTTCCTGCTGAACTTTTTTGCGTTGCTCGCCGTGGCGAGCCTGATCAAGTTCCGCCGGCGGGAGGGATGGCAAAAGCTGGGAGTCGTCAGCTTTGCGTGGCCGCTGATGCCCGCGCTGTTCGTCCTGCCCGGGATTTGGATGACCATCTATGGCGCCCTGCTGGCCCCCGCCATCTCCATCGCCTCCGCCCTCACGTTGGCCGCCGGCGCGCTCGTTTACCACTTCCGTATCCGGCCCGGTGCGCCGCCGGAGCCCACCACATGAAGCAATCAAAGGTAATTCATGGCTGCAATCATCCTTGACGGCAAGATCGTCAACCAACAGATCCTGGAAGAGTTGAAGCCGAGGATCAGCCATTTGGCCCAGACCCGTCGCGCGCCTGGTCTCGCCGTCGTGTTGGTCGGCGCCGATCCGGCAAGCGAGATTTACGTCGGGTCAAAAGTCCGCACCTGCCAGGAACTCGGCATGGTCAGCCGGGAAGCCAGGTTGCCCGAATCCACCACGACTGGCCAGTTGCTGGAGGTGGTCCGCAAGCTGAATGAGGATCCCGCCATCGACGGCATCCTCGTCCAAATGCCCTTGCCCGCGGGCGTGGACTCGCGCGCGGTGCTCGACGCCATCGACCCGGCCAAGGATGTGGACGGGTTTCACCCTGAAAACGTTGGCCGCCTTGTGGCGAACCTGCCCGGACCCCGGCCCTGCACCCCCGCTGGCGTAATGGAACTGCTTCGCCGGAATGGGATTGCCGTGAAGGGGAAACGGGCCGTGATCGTCGGCCGCAGCGACATCGTCGGCAAGCCCATGGCGATGCTGCTGCTCCACCAGCATGCGACCGTCACGATCTGCCACTCAAGAACCGCCGATCTTGCGGCGGAATGCCGGCGCGCGGAGATCCTCGTCGCCGCCATCGGCCGCACTGCGATGCTCACGGCCGAACATATCTCGCCGGGTGCTGTGGTCATCGACGTTGGTATCAATCGCGTCACCAGCCGCGAGGAAGCCGACCGGCTCACCGCTGGCGACCCAGCCCGTCTCGCGGGCTTCGACCGGCGGGGATCCATCGTCGTCGGCGATGTCCACCCCGCCGACATGGCCCGGCTCGCCTCGGCCTACACGCCGGTTCCCGGAGGAGTGGGTCCATTGACCATCGCGATGTTGATGAGCAACACCGTTGAAGCGGCCGAACGGCGTTTGCTATAGAATCGCGGGATGCTGCGCGTTGGGCTTACCGGCGGTCTCGCCACGGGCAAATCGTTCGTGGGCCACGCGCTGGCCGCTCACGGCTGCCACCTCTTGCAGGCCGACGCCCTCGGCCATGCCGCACTCGAACGCGGCGGAGGGGCCTACGGGGAGGTTGCCGCCGCCTTCGGCCGCCAAATTCTGGACGAGACCGGGGCGATCGACCGGAGGAAGTTGGGCTCACTCGTCTTCGACGACCCGGCACTCCTTGCCCGGCTCAACGCGATGGTTCACCCGGTTGTCATCGCTCAGCAGCAAACGTGGTTCGAGGATCTTGAGCGCCGGGACCCGCATGGCATCGGCGTTGTGGAAGCGGCTATTCTGATAGAAACAGGAAGTTATCAGCGCTTTCAAAAACTAATCCTGACGGTGTGTCCGCGGGAACTTCAGGTGGAGCGGGCGATGAAGCGGGACGGATTAACCCGCGAGGAGGTGCTGAGGCGCCTCGATCGCCAAATGCCGCTCGAAGAGAAACGCAGGTACGCGGACTACGTCATAGATACATCGGGCGACAAGGCCGGCACGCTGGGCCAGGTCGCCAGGCTATACAATACGCTCCGGAGCCTCGAAACATGAAACTGCGCATTGGAATCCTGGCCGCCATTCTGGTAGCCGCCTTCGTGCTTGCAACCAGCCGGAATCAGAGCGGGGCGAAAGGGCTGTTCGGGATTCGCTCCGCTTCCAACTCCGAGAGCCTCTGGAGCGAGCCCGCGACAGTCCGCGGCGCGGGTCTCAGTTCCGATGAACTGAACAATATCGAAATCTATAAACGGAACAAAGAAGCCACAGTCAACATCACTTCCATCGTTTACCGGCAGAACTGGTTCCTCGAGATTTATCCCCAGCGCGGAGCGGGTTCCGGGTTCATTATCCGCAAAGATGGTTTGATTTTGACCAATAATCACGTGGTGGCCGGCCGCGCTCCGGAAATCAGCGTGACGCTGGCGGACGCTTCCAAGCACAAGGCCACCATTATCTATCGCGACCCTGCGAATGATCTAGCACTGCTCAAAATCAGTGTGAAACGCGACCTGCGCGTGCTGCCGCTGGGCGATTCTGATTCGCTTCAGGTCGGCCAGAAGGTGCTGGCTATCGGTAATCCTTTCGGGTTCGATCACACGCTAACCACCGGCATTATTAGCTCATTGGGCCGGGAAATCGCGGATGAAACCAATCGTAAACTTGATGGATTAATTCAGACCGACGCCGCCATCAATCCCGGGAATTCCGGTGGTCCATTGTTTGACTCCCAGGGCAATGTGATCGGGATTAACACCGCGATTTATGGCCCTGGTGGAAATATCGGTATCGGTTTCGCGATGCCCATCAACCGGGCCAAACTCATGCTTACCTCCTACGAGTCGGGCCGCCGTTACGGGCGCCCGTGGCTGGGGGTCGAGGTGGCCCCGGTGGCGGGCGACCTTGCGGTCGAGCTGGGGCTTCCCGCCGAGGGCGGACTCCTCGTTCAGCGTGTCATGCCCGGCTCCGCGGCCGAAGCCGCCGGCATCCGCGGCCCCCGCCGCACGGTGATCGCCGGCAATTTCCAGTTGAATATCGGCGGCGACCTGATCATGGCCATCGACGGGCAGGCCGCCAACCGGACGGATGTGTTGAGCCGCGCCATGCAGGGCAAGAAGCCCGGCGATCCGCTCCGCCTGACCGTTTTCCGGAATGGCCAGAAAGTGGAATTGACCGTAACGCTCGGCGAATGGGAAGGCAATGTCTGAGAAAGGAATGGACAGCGATCCGATGATGAGGAATCTCCTGCTCGCGGCCGCGATCACGGCTGCGCCGCTGCTGGCGGCCGGTAAACCGCTCTTCAATGGCAAGAGTCTCGACGGCTGGCGCATGACGGGCCCCGGCCGCTTTGTCGTCGAAAACGGCAACATGGTCACGGAAGGCGGTATGGGCCTGCTCTACTACGAGCGCGAGTCCTTCGGTGACTGCATGATCAGGATTGTCTACCAGACCACCGGCCAGCGTGCCAACTCGGGCGTCATCATCCGCCTTCCGGAGCCCCCCACCGATCCCTGGTACGGAGTGCATAACGGTTACGAGGTGCAAATCGACGCCGGCGGCGACGAATGGCATTCCACTGGAGCGATCTATTCGATCTCCAAGGTGACCTCTCGCGAGCAGAAGCCCGCGGGCGAATGGAACACCATGGAAATCGAGCTGCGCGGCCCGGTCACCAGAATTCGCGTGAACGGGAAACTGGTCAATGAGTACACCGAAGGGCAGCCCGTGCCTGAACGCAAAATCTGGTATGAGCCTGTTCGCGGACCGCGTCCGGAGCGGGGCTACATCGGCCTCCAGAACCACGATGCGAACTCAAGAGTCCTCTTCCGGGAAGTGAGCGTTCACCCGCTGCCCTGAGTGGGTTCACTCGTCCCGCATCGGGCGTTCCATCAACTCCCGCAGCGCCAGCGCCGGGCTCCGCCCCTGCCTCAGCACGGCGTGCATCTGCGCGGTGATCGGAATCTCGACGCCGAGGCGCGCCGCGAGTTCGATGGCAGAGTCAGTGGTCCTGACCCCCTCGGCCACCATTGTCATCGACTGAAGAATGTCATCCAGCTTGCGGCCCCGGCCGAGTTCATAGCCGACGGTCCGGTTGCGGCTGAGTTCGCCATTGCAGGTGAGCACCAGATCGCCAAGGCCGGCCAAGCCCGCCAGGGTGCGGGCATCGCCCCCTGCAGCCACGGCCAGCCGGGTGATCTCGGCCAGCCCGCGCGTGATCAGGGCCGCCATCGTATTGGCTCCTAGTCCCAGCCCGGCGCACACCCCGGCGGCAATCGCAATCACATTCTTCAGCGCGGCTCCGATCTCCACGCCCACCGGGTCCGAGTTGGTGTACAGGCGGAATGTGGGACCGTTGAAAGCCGCCTGAAGAGCGCGCGCAAGCGCCAGTTCGCGAGAGGACACCACAATCGCCGCGGGCTCGCCGCGCGCCACTTCCCGCGCAAACGTCGGCCCGCTCAAGACGCAAATCCGGTCAGTTTCCAGCACCTGCTCCATGAGCTGCGACATTCGCATGAGCGTGCTGTTTTCCAGCCCCTTCGTCGCACTGACATAGATGACCGCCGGCGGGGCATGTGGCTTGAGCTCGGCATAGATGCTCCGGGCGTGGTGCGACGGCATCACCCCGAGAATCACTTCGGCGTCCTCCACGGCCCAGGGCAGGGAAGTGCCGGCGCTGATGCTGCCTGGCAGCGGGAACCCCGGCAGATAGGCCGGATTCTCCCGGGTCTGCTGCATGGCTTCCGCCACTTGGGGTTCATAGGCCCATAGCCGGATCCGTTCGAACCGGGGAGCCAGGACGATCGCCAGCGCCGTGCCCCAACTGCCCGCGCCGACCACCGCCAGTCGCCTCAACGCGATCCCCCAAGACTGAACACATTCTCCGTGCCCGCGCGGAGCCGCTCGATATTCGACCGGTGGCGCCACACAATAAATGCGCCACAGAGGACCGAGGCGCTCATCACCGGCCATTCCGGGTGGTACAGCAACCAGACCGCGAGCGGGAACAGGGCCGCACCCGTGATCGAGCCCAACGAAATGTAGCGTGACCACGCCACCACCGCCACAAACAGAATCAGCACCGCGGCCAGTGCCGCTGGCGCTAATGCCAGCGCGACTCCCACGAAACTCGCCACTGCCTTGCCGCCCTTGAACCGCAGGAAGATCGGAAACGCATGTCCCAGCACCACGGCGACGCCTGCCGCGCTCATCCAGAACGGGTCCAGCGCCAGGTAGCGCCCCATCAGCCACACCGCAAACCAGCCTTTGGCCACGTCCAGCCCCAGCGTGACCACCCCCAGCGCCCGTCCCGTCGTCCTCAGCACATTCGTCGCGCCGATGTTGCCGCTACCGAGCGCCCGGACGTCCCGGCCCGTCTTGAGACGGACCAGGAGGTAACCGAAGGGAATGCCGCCGATCAGATACGCGGCCAGCAGGAGCAAGAGCGGAAGGGTCATGCGGGGAAAGGATAGCTTTCGAGTTTCGTGTAAATGGATCCGCCAGAGCGAAGCTGGCTCTGATACAGATGAAAAGCGGGCGCGGTCCATCCTCCAAAATCGTCGTTCGGAAGACTGGCGATGGTCCTTTTCAATTCAGCCAACGGTTGCGGTTCACGGATGCGGGCCAGCGTCAGATGAGGCCGGAAGGGCTTCTCCTCGGGCTTGATCCCAAGCATGGCGCATGCCGCATCCGTGGCGCGCGCGAGTTCCTCCAACGCCGGATCCGCCTGTACCGCTACATAAAGCACGCGCGGGCTGTGCGGATTGGGAAACCAGCCGAGCCCCCGGATGGCCAGCCGGATCGGTGCAACGCCATTCAACCCGGCCAGTTTCGCCTTCAGTTCCTCCAACCGCTCATCCGGCCACTCGCCGATGAACTTGGTGGTGACATGAAGGTTATCAAGCGCGCTCCAACTGATCCGCGCCTGCGGTTTGAGCAGGTGCAGCAGTAGCTCAAGATTGCGCCTCATCTGATGAGGCACATCCAGTCCGGTGAACAAGCGCATTGAGCGTGGTACCCTCACATAGCGTAACCCACCCGCAATGCCGACGAAGGTTCTTCCCCGTCGATTCTATGCGCGGCCCACCGCGGAAGTGGCTCGGGCTCTGCTGGGCTGCGTTCTGCATTTCGGACCCTTATCCGGGGTCATCCGCGAGGTGGAGGCTTACTTGCCTGAGGGTGACGAAGCGGCTCACGCGTTCCGGGGCCGGACCGCCCGAACCGAGGTGTTGTACGGCCCTCCAGGACACGCGTATGTATTCCTCAACTACGGAATTCACCACTGTCTGAACGTCTCCTGCGAACCGGCAGGCCGGCCGGGTTGCGCGTTGATCCGTGCCGTGGACGGCTGGGGCGACGGCCCGGGAAAGCTGACCCGTCACGCCGGGATCACGCTGGCCGACAACGGTTGCGACCTCACTCGCGGTCCCCTCACCATCACGCCAGCCCGGATTCAGCCACAGGAGATCGCCGTCACACCGCGCATCGGCATCCGGCGAAGCGCCGATCTCCCTTTGCGGTTCCTGCTACTCTAGGAACGCCGCCGCCTGATCGGCTACAATAGGGAAGACACGCGCCCGTAGCTCAGCTGGATAGAGCGTTTGCCTCCGGAGCAAAAGGTCGCACGTTCGAATCGTGCCGGGCGTACCA
>ERZ761609.359-NODE-359-length-56152-cov-28.673655_pt1 | contig 56152 bp, 57 predicted proteins | sample MGYA00511163_ERZ761609 | MGnify/ENA primary metagenome ERZ761609 (study PRJEB28899, sample SAMN02445070) | bioreactor sludge metagenome | biome: EBPR sludge | place: Australia: Brisbane, Thorneside Wastewater Treatment Plant | collected 2011-12-16 ... | reverse complement strand
CACCCCGCCCAGATGGCGCAGCGTCCGCGCCGCGGCGGCATCGCCGCGATTCGCCTCGCTCGCCAGCTCGAACAGCACCGCCAGCGCCTCGGGAGTATTGAAATCATCGTCCATCGCCGCCTGGAAGCGCAGCGCCGCAGGCTGGCTCCAGTCGGCTGCGGCCGCCTCCGGCGGCGCGTTTTTCAACGCGGTATACAAGCGCGTCAGCGCGCCCCTGGCGTCGTCGAGGTGGGCATCCGAATAATTCAGCGGACTGCGGTAATGCGCGCGCAGGATGAAGAAGCGCACCACTTCGGCATCGTACTTTTCCAGCACCTCGCGGATGGTGAAGAAATTGCCCAGCGATTTGGACATCTTTTCGTTGTCCACCCGCACGAAGCCGTTGTGCATCCAGTAGTTCACGAAGGTGCAGCCGTTCGCACCTTCCGACTGGGCGATTTCGTTTTCATGATGCGGGAATTGCAGATCCTGGCCGCCGCCGTGGATGTCGAAATGGCGGCCGAGCAGGTCGGCGCTCATCGCCGAGCATTCGATATGCCATCCGGGGCGCCCCGCTCCCCACGGCGAGTCCCAGGCCGGCTCGCCCGGCTTGGCGGCTTTCCACAGCACGAAATCCATCGGATCGCGCTTGTTGGGATCGACCTCCACGCGTTCGCCCGCGCGCAGTTCGTCGAGACTCTTGCCGGACAGGCGGCCGTAAGCGGGGAAGGCACGCACGCTGTAATAGACGTCGCCATTGGGCGCCGGATAGGCCAGGCCATTACGGATCAACTGTTCGATCAGCGCCAGCATCTGCGCCACGTAGGCGGTGGCACGCGGTTCATGGTCGGGCGGCAGCACGCCGAGCGCACGCTCGTCCTCATGCATCGCGGCGATGAAGCGCGCGGTCAGCGCGGCGGGCGTTTCATTGTTTTCCTGTGCGCGCTTGATGATCTTGTCGTCGATGTCGGTGATGTTCCGCACGTATTCGACCCGATAGCCGCTGGCGCGCAGCCAGCGCGTCACCATGTCGAACACCACGAATACCCGTGCATGCCCGAGGTGACACAGATCGTAGACGGTCATGCCGCAGACGTATATGCGGACCACACCAGGGCTGAGCGGGACAAATTCTTCCTTGGTGCGGGTAAGGGAATTGGTGATATGCAACATGATGCGAACGGCTACGAACGGAAGGGTGACATGCAGGATTCAAGCGGCACGCCGACTGTCTCAGCCGCGGCGATATTGTTAGAATGCCCGCTTGACCAAGATGATCCGAGCATATCACATGGCCCTGCCGCGTTTACTTGCCGCCGTTACCGCCTGCGTCTTCCTCGCCGGCACGCCGGTACTGGCCGATGAAATCCAGGAAATCAATCTGCAGTTCCGCACCGGCGACCTGGGCGGCGCGCTCGATCACGCCAACCGCTATCTGGCCCAGAATCCCGGGGACGCCCGCGCCCGTTTCCTGAAAGGGCTGATCCTCGCCGACCAGGGCAAGACCAACGATGCCATCGATCTGTTTACCGGACTGACCGAGGACCATCCGGAACTGCCCGAGCCCTACAACAACCTGGCCGTGCTGTATGCCTCGCAAAGCCGGTATGAGGCCGCCCGGAACGCGCTGGAAACGGCAGTCCGCACGCATCCGGACTACGCCACCGGGCACGAGAACCTCGGCGACGTCTATGCCAAGATGGCGACGATTGCCTATGGCAAGGCGCTGGCGCTGGACGGCAGGAACGCGACCGCCCAGACCAAGCTCACGCTGATCCAGAACATGCTGGGGGAACAGGCACGCAAACAGACAGCGGCCAAACCCGTACCCGGCGCTGGTCAGCCCGCTCTGGCCAGATAAAATCACACCCCCGTCCCGGCGCCGCGAAAACGCCCGCCAGAAAACCCTCCACGTAACCTCTCTTTAAGGACATCCATGGTCAAGCTTCACACCAATCACGGCATCATCACCCTCGAACTCGATGCCGAGAAGGCCCCCAAGACGGTCGAAAACTTCCTGCAATACGTGCGCGACGGTTTCTTTGACGGCACGATTTTCCACCGCGTGATCGACGGCTTCATGATCCAGGGCGGCGGTTTCGAACCCGGCATGACGCAAAAGCCGACGCGCGCCGCGATTGAAAACGAAGCCTCCAACGGCCTCAAGAACGAGGCCTATACCATCGCCATGGCGCGCACGTCCGACCCCAATTCGGCCACCGCGCAATTCTTCATCAACATCGCCAACAACAGCTTCCTCAACTTCACCGCACCGACCCCGCAGGGTTACGGCTACGCCGTGTTCGGCAAGGTGGTCGAAGGCATGGACGTGGTCGACAAGATCAGGAAAGTAAAAACCGGCAGCCGCGCCGGGCATCAGGACGTGCCGCAGGAAGACGTCGTCATCACCCAGGCCGAAATCGCCTGATTGGCCCGGTGAGCCCGACCTCGTCGTCAAAAACGGGCCGCACCTTCTTTGTCGCCGACCTGCATCTAACCGACGAACGCCCGGTCGCCAGCGGGCGTTTTTTTCGCTTCCTGGATGAGGAGGCCGCGGGCGCGGATGCCCTCTACATCCTGGGCGACCTGTTCGAGGCCTGGATCGGCGACGACCACGGCGAACGGGTCGCCCGCGACACGGCACAGCGGCTCAAGGCCCTGGCCGATGCGGGCACGCCGGTGTATTTCATGCACGGCAACCGCGATTTCATGCTGGCCGGGCGCTACGCGGCGCTGGCCGGCATGATGCTGCTCACCGACCCCACCCGGATCGATCTGTACGGCGTGCCGACGCTGCTGATGCACGGCGACACCCTGTGTAGCGACGACATGGCTTACCAGGCCTTTCGCCGCCGGGTGCGGCACCCGCTGACGCTGGCGTTGTTGCGGCAGCTGCCGCTGGCCTGGCGCCGCCGCCTGGCACGCCAGGCGCGGGCAGGCAGCGAATCAGCCAAGGCAGGCAAGCCGGCCGCGATCATGGATGTGAATGCCGATGCCGTGCTGCGCGTGCTGCGCGAACATCGGATCTGCCGCCTGATCCACGGCCACACGCATCGCCCGGCGCAGCATGTCCATGCGGTCGATGGCCATGACTGCGAACGGTGGGTGGTGCCGGACTGGTATGCGCGCTGGGGCTATGTGGTGTGCGACGCCGCCGGCTGCGCGCTCAGGACGGAAGATTTATGACGGCGCGTTGATCGTCGCCATGCCGTCCGGCACGCTGAACAGTTCAGGCTGCAGCGGCGGCCGGGTTTCGCTTTCGAACTGCCGCGTGCGCCCGGTGAACTCGCGCTCTTCCAGCGGCAGGCCGAGCGCGAGCGTGGCGCCCGATTCCCATACATGATTCGCCAGATCGCAGTCGCGCTGCATCTCGGGCGGCGAATCCTTCCAGACGCGGTATTGCGTGGCGGCCAGGATGGATTTCAACTCGGCCATCGCGCGCGCCGCATCCGGCGCGGCACGCTGGACGGCCGCACCTTCACTGCACACCACCCCTTTTACGCTGAGACTGAAACGCCGGCTGCCGCGCACAGCCTTGTGGACATCGAGTCGCGGCTTCCAGCCGGCAGGCTTGGGCGGCAGCATGCCGGAAGTGAACACCATTGCCAGCCTGCTTTCGCGCATGACGTTGATGACCAGACGCTGGCGCCGGTCCAGCAGGACGAAATCGCCGTCGTCCTCGCCGCTGTCCATGCGCATGAAGTCCCGCGTAACCAGGATGCGCGTCGGATAAGGCGGATCACCCGGATCCTGGTCGATATAGCGCAGCACAATCATGGTTTGCTGCAGCGCGTCCGCGTCGGCCGCATGGGCGGTGCCCATTCCGGGCAGCCCCATCCCGAGCAGACACAGCCACCACCACTTCATTCTGCCAGTCCGCGCGCGAGATCGGTCTGGATGTCGGCCACCGATTCGAGTCCCACCGCGATGCGCACCAGTCCGTCGCCGATGCCGGCTGCCGCGCGCTGCTCCGGCGCCAGACGGCCGTGCGTGGTGGTGGCCGGATGGGTGATGGTGCTCTTGGTGTCGCCGAGATTGGCGGTGATCGACAGCATTTTCGTCGCGTCGATCAGCTTCCATGCCGCATCCTTGCCGCCCTTGAGCTCGAACGCGACGATGCCGCCACCGGTTTTCTGCTGCGTCATCGCCAGCGCGTGCTGCGGGTGCGACGGCAGGCCGGGATACAGCACGCGCGCCACCTGCGGTTGCGCTTCCAGCCATTGCGCCAGCGCCAGCGCGTTGCGCGAATGCGCGTCCATGCGCAAAGAAAGCGTCTCCATGCCTTTCAGGATCACCCAGGCGTTGAACGCGGACAGCGTCGGACCGGCGGTGCGCAGGAAGGTGTAGACGCCCTCCATCAGTGCCTGGCTGCCGAGCACCGCGCCGCCGAGCACCCGGCCCTGGCCATCGAGATACTTGGTGGCGGAATGGATCACGATGTCGGCGCCGAGTTCGAGCGGCTTCTGCAGCGCCGGTGAACAAAAGCAGTTGTCGACCGCGAGCCAGGCGCCGGCTTCGTGCGCGATCGCCGCCAGCGCGCGGAGGTCGCTCACCTCGGTGAGCGGGTTCGACGGCGATTCGACGAAGAACAATTTGGTATTCGGCTTCACCGCCGCGCGCCACTCCGCCGGATCGGTCGGCGACACGTAGGTCGTCTCAATGCCGAAACGGCCGAGGATGTTGGAAAACAGCTGCACGGTGGAGCCGAAGATCGAACGCGACGCGACGACATGCTCGCCCGCCTTCATCAGCCCCATCACGGTCGCCAGGATCGCCGCCATGCCGGAAGCGAAGGCGACGCAGCGCTCGGCGCCCTCGAGCGCGGCCAGCCGCGCCTCCATCATCTGCACCGTAGGGTTGGTGAAGCGCGCGTAGATCGGGCCGGGCTGCTCGCCCTTGAAGCGCGCCGCTGCTTCCGCCGCGCTGCCGAACACGAAGCTGGAGGTGAGGAACATTGCCTCCGAGTGCTCGTTGAACTGGCTGCGCACGGTGCCGGCGCGAACCGCCAGCGTTTCAAGATCGTAAGAGTCGTCCATGTGCATCAGCCGTTGCTCGCAAGATTGAGGTCGAGTTGCTGGGTCGACAAGGCCGACGGCGACGGCGTTTCGCCATTGCGCACGGCCTCGACGAAATTCAGGTATTCCGGCGTGACGTCGCCGGTGATGTAGCGGCCGTCGAAGCACGAGGTATCGAAATCGGGAATCGCCGGGTTGCCGGCCCGAACCACGCTCACCATGGCGTCGAGATCCTGATAGATCAGGGCATCGCAGCCGATTTCGCGCGCGATCTCCGCGTCGGTACGGCCGTTGGCGATCAGTTCGTTGCGGGTCGGCATGTCGATGCCGTAGACGTTCGAATAACGCACCGGCGGCGAAGCCGAGGCGAAGTACACCTGCGTAGCGCCGGCATCGCGCGCCATCTGCACGATCTCGCGGCTGGTGGTGCCGCGCACGATGGAGTCGTCGACCAGCAGCACGTTGCGGCCCTTGAATTCTTCGCCAATCGCATTGAGCTTCTGCCGCACCGATTTCTTGCGCAGCGCCTGCCCCGGCATGATGAAGGTGCGGCCGATGTAGCGGTTCTTGATGAAGCCTTCGCGATACGGAACGTTGAGATGATTCGCCAGCTGCAACGCCGAGGGGCGGCTGGTGTCGGGAATCGGAATCACCACGTCGATGTTCAGATGGGCGAAATCGCGCTTGATCTTTTCGGCCAGCGATATACCCATCGCCAGACGCGTGTTGTAGACCGAGACGCCGTCCATCACCGAATCCGGGCGCGCGAGGTAGACGTATTCGAAGATGCAGGGATTGAGCACCGCACGGTCGCTGCACTGGCGGCTGTGCAACTGCCGCTGGTAGTCGACGAACACCGCTTCGCCCGGCGCCACGTCGCGCAGCAGGCGGAAGCCGAGGGTGTCGATCGCCACGCTTTCCGAGGCGACGATGTACTCGTGCGGGGCGACCTGTTCGTTGACGCCGATCACCAGCGGACGGATGCCGTGCGGATCGCGGAAGGCCAAGAGGCCGTAGCCGGCAATGAAGGCCGTCACCGCGTAGGCCCCCTTGCAGCGCGCATGCACACCCGCCACCGCGCCGAAGATCGTATCCAGGTTCAGCTGCCGCCCCGAGGCGCGCACTTGCAATTCATGCGCCAGCACGTTCAGCAGCACTTCGGAATCCGAATTGGTGTTGACGTGGCGCAGGTCGGCGCGGAACAGCGATTCCTTCAGTTCATCGGTATTGGTGAGGTTGCCGTTGTGCCCCAGCACGATACCGTAGGGCGAATTCACGTAGAACGGCTGCGACTCGGCCGACGACGAAGCGCTGCCCGCAGTGGGGTAGCGCACGTGCGCCACGCCCATGTCGCCCAGCAGGTTGCGCATGTCGCGAGTGCGGAACACGTCGCGCGCCAGGCCCTGTCCCTTGTGCATGTGAAAGCGGCTTTCCTCTGCCGTCACGATGCCGGCGGCATCCTGGCCGCGATGCTGCAGCACCATCAGCCCGTCGTACAAGAGCTGGTTGGCCGCCGAATTGGAAACGACTCCGATTACCCCGCACATACAGCGCACCCATCCATGAAATTATTCGAAACGAACGTACTTCGCCATCTCTGCCGGCAGCAGCGGCAAGGCGCGCTGCGCCAGTGCCTGCAGGCTGTCCGACAGCATGGCCTGCTTCCAGAAATCGGTACGCGGCAGCGAGGTCAGTCCAGCCGCCAGCGTCAGGCCAACCAGTATCACCAGCCCCTTGGCCAGCCCCAGCACGCCGCCCAGCACTTTGTCGGCGCTGCCCAGTCCGGCCGCCTTGACCAGCGAAGCCAGGGCATGCCCCAACAGCAGTACGCCAATCAGCACCGCCAGAAAAATCACCGCGAAGGCGGCGAAATAACGAATGCCCGGATTGTCGGTTGCGATCGGCAGTAGGGGGGCCACCATCAGCGCGCCCCACTTGCCCAGCACAAATGCCAGTATCCAGGCCGCCAGCGAAAACAGCGTATCCACCATGCCGCGCATCAGCCCGCGTACCACGGTCAGAACCAGCACCAGCAGCACGATGAGATCGAGCATGCTCATTTTGTGAGCACCTGCCCGGCCATGCCATTTTCGGCCAGTTTCACCGCAGCCGCCACTGCGGCTTCGCGCGAGGCATAGGGGCCCACGCGCACGCGCGTCAAGGCGCCCACCTTGTCCGTGTAGGCCGGCAACCCGGCGCTGGCTGCACGCGCCTTAAGCGCACTGGCCTTGGCGGAATCGGACAGTGCGGCAAGCTGCACCACGAAAGCCTCGCCGGTTGCGGCGGATTTGGCCTGCGGCGCAGGCGTCGGTGTGGGTTTCGCAACCGGTTGGGGCGCGGGTTTGGGCGGTTCCGGCTGAGGAGCGGGCTTGGGTGCTTCGGGTTTGCGCGGTTCGGATCTGGGCGGTTCGGATCTGGGCGCCGGTCCGGTAAGCGTCGCCGGAGGCGGTGCGGGTTGCCTCGTCTCCAGTTGCGGGGAAGGGGGCGGTGCCGCCACGACGGCAGCCCGGTCCGCCTGCTCCGCTTCACTGGACGGATTCGGCCCATCGCGCAGTTCGGCGACCGGCGACACTGCCATCTTCACCGCCAGCGAACTGGCAGGTGGCGGTTCGTCTTCCAGCAACAGCGGCAACACGATCACCGCCAGCAAGGTCAGCGCAACCGCGCCGATCAGGCGGCGCCGGGCGTGGCGTTTGAGGTCATTTTCACTGCTGGGTGGCGGCATGGTCGAGCACGGCGGCAACGGTATAGAACGAACCGAAGACGAGAATTCTATCACCTTCGCATGCCGCGCTTCGCGCCTCCGCCAGCGCCGCGTTCACATCCCGCTGCACCTTGACCGGGGCATGGCCTGCGTGCGTGCGCAGGATGGCTGCCAGCGCTGCGGCATCGCGCGCACGCGGCGAAACGGGCATGCACGCCCACCACGCATCGATCTCGCCGGACAGTGCGGCGAACACGCCTGCCGCATCCTTGTCCGCCAGCATGCCCACCACCGCCAGCGTGCGCCCGGCCACCGGCTGGTCGCGCAAGGTGGCGGCCAGCGCCCGCGCCGCTTCCGGGTTGTGCGCCACGTCGAGAATGACCTCCGGCGCATGGGCGATGCGCTGAAATCGCCCTGGTGCCCGCGCCACGGCAAGCCCCTGGCGGATCGCCGCATCGCTCACCGGCAGGCGGGAGCGCAAGGCCTCCAGTACCGCCAGCGCACCGGCTGCATTGCGTAGCTGATAGCCCCCTGCCATGGCGGGCAAGGGCAGATCGGCCCAGCTGCACGCCTGCCCCCGATAGGTCCAATGGTCTGTCTCGCGCTGCACGGTGAAGTCGCGGCCCGCGCAACGCAGGTCGGCGCCGGTGTGCCTGGCGTACTCGATCAGGCTGGCAGGCGGTTCAGGGTCGGCGCTGATGGCGGGACGGCCGGCGCGGTAAATGCCGGCTTTCTCGAAACCGATCTTTTCGCGGGTATCGCCCAGAAATTCCATGTGGTCGAGGTCGACGCTGGTGACGATCGCCGCATCGGCGTCAAACGCATTCACCGCGTCGAGGCGCCCGCCGAGGCCGACTTCGAGGATGGCCACGTCGACGCCGGCATCGATGAACTGCAGCATCGCGCCCAGGGTGCCGAATTCGAAATAGGTCAGCGAGATGTCGCCGCGCGCGGCATCGATTCTTTCAAATGCGGCGACCAGTTCGGCGTCGCCTGCCTCCCTGCCGGCAATCCGCACCCGCTCGTTATAGCGCAGCAGGTGCGGCGAGGTGTAAAGGCCGGTCTTGTAGCCGGCGGCGCGGAGCATGGCTTCGAGATAGGCACAGGTGGAGCCTTTGCCGTTGGTGCCGCCGACGACGATGAGCGGAAAGGCGACCTCCAGTCCGAGCGCATCCTTGACGCGGCGCACCCGCTCCAGGCCAAGCTCGATGCTGCTGGGATGCAACTGTTCCAGCCGCGCCAGCCAGCCGGCCAGCGAAAGACCCGAGCGTGTCGACACGCCCTAGGCGGCAAGCGCAGGCCGCCCCATCATCATCGCCAGCGTGGCGGCGAGTTCGTCGCGCATCTGGCGGCGGTCGATGATGCGGTCGATGGCGCCCTTCTCCTGCAGGAATTCGGCGCGCTGAAAGCCTTCCGGCAGCGTCTCGCGCACCGTCTGCTCGATCACGCGCGGACCGGCAAAGCCGATCAGCGCATTCGGTTCGGCGACGATGAGGTCGCCCAGCATGGCAAAACTCGCCGACACGCCGCCCATGGTGGGATCGGTCAGCACCGAGATGAAGGGCAGGCGGTGGCGCGAGAGCTGGGTCAGCGCAGCCGAGGTCTTCGCCATCTGCATCAGCGAGAACAGGCCTTCCTGCATGCGTGCGCCGCCGCTGGCGGAAAAGCAGATGAAGGCCGAGTTCGATTCGATCGCCGCTTCCACGCCGAGCACAAAACGCTCGCCTACCACCGAGCCCATCGAACCGCCCATGAACTTGAATTCGAACGCCGCCGCCACCACCGGCACTGCCTTGACGCTGCCGCCCAGCACCACCAGCGCATCGGTTTCCGAAGTGCCGGCCTGGGCCTCTTTCAGACGGTCGGGATATTTCTTGCTGTCCTTGAACTTCAGCGGATCGAGCGGCATCACCTGGGTGCCAATCTCGTGCTGGCCCTCGGCATCCAGCAGCATGGCCAGCCGCTGCCGTGCGCCGATACGGTGATGATGGCCGCATTTGGGACACACCTCCTGATTACTTTCGAGGTCTGCACGGTACAGCACTTCATTGCATGCCGGACACTTGGACCACAGGCCCTCGGGCATGGATTTCTTGTCGGCCAGCGCACGCCGTTTGATTTTCGGCGGCAAAATTTTCTGGAACCAGCTCATCGTTATTCTCCGCTACCTTATTTCGACGCCGCGTCGACACCCCGGCGCAAATCCTGCACCAGGTGTTTCACCCGGCTGATCACCTCGTTTTCGGGTGCCGTCTCGATCTCGTGCACGATGCGGCTGCCCACCACCACGGCATCGGCAATGCGTGCCACCGCCTCGGCGGTCGCCGCATCGCGGATGCCGAATCCCACCCCCACCGGCAGGCTGCAATGCGCGCGAACCATGGCAAGCTTGCGCGCCACTTCCTCGGTGTCGAGGCTGGCCGAGCCGGTCACCCCCTTCAGCGACACGTAATAGATGAAGCCGCCGGCAACCGCTGCCACCTGCTCCACCCGGGATTCCGGCGTGGTCGGCGACAGCAGGAAAATCGGATCGATGCCGTGCGCCTTGAATACATCGGCCACTCCGTGCGATTCTTCCGGCGGAATGTCCACCGTCAACACGCCGTCCACGCCGGCCGCCTGGGCGGCCAGGGCAAAGGCCTCGTAACCCATGCGCTCGACCGGATTGGCATAACCCATCAGCACCACCGGCGTGGTCGCGTTGGTCTTGCGGAATTCCGCCGTCATCGCCAGCACGTCCTTCAGCCCGACCTTGTTCGCCAGCGCCCGCTCGGAGGCGCGCTGGATCACCGGTCCATCCGCCATCGGGTCGGAAAACGGCACCCCCAGTTCGATGATATCCACCCCGGCTTCCACCAGCGCGTGCATCAGCGGCACCGTCAGGCCCTTGCCGGGGTCGCCGGCAGTGATGAAAGGGATCAGGGCTTTCCTGTTTTGCGCCTTGAGCGCGGTAAAAGTCTGGCCGATGCGGCTCATGGTTGGTTCTTCTGAAAAAAGCGTTTCAATTGGATGGGGGCAGGCCTACAGGGTAAGCCCCGCCGCCTTCGCCACCGTGTTGATGTCCTTGTCGCCGCGGCCGGACAGGTTGACCAGGATGATCTGGTCACGGCCCAGGGTCGGCGCGAGTTTTTTGGCATGGGCCACGGCATGGCTGGATTCGAGGGCGGGGATAATGCCCTCGAAGCGGCACAGGTCGTGGAAGGCGGCCATGGCTTCGTCATCGTTGATCACGACATATTCGGCACGGCCGGCGTCCTTCAGGTAGCTGTGCTCGGGACCGACGCCGGGATAGTCGAGGCCGGCGGAGACCGAATGGGTTTCGATGATCTGGCCGTTCTCGTCCTGCATCAGATAGCTGCGGAAGCCGTGCAGCACGCCGGGGGTGCCGGCATTCAGCGGTGCGGCGTGCTTTCCGCTGGCGAGACCGGAGCCGCCCGCCTCCACCCCGATCAGGCGCACGCCTTCGAACGGAATGTAGGGATGAAAGATGCCGATCGCATTGGAGCCGCCGCCGACGCAGGCCACAACCGCATCCGGCTGGCGTCCCGCCAGTTCCGGCATCTGCACGACGCATTCGCGGCCGATCACGCACTGGAAATCGCGTACCAGCATGGGATAGGGATGCGGGCCGGCGGCGGTGCCGAGAATGTAGAAAGTCGATTCGACGTTGGTGACCCAGTCGCGCATCGCCTCGTTCAGCGCGTCCTTCAGCGTCTTCGAGCCGCTGGACACCGGCACCACGGTAGCGCCAAGCAGTTTCATGCGAAAGACGTTGGGCGCCTGGCGTATGACGTCCTCGGCACCCATGTAGACCACGCATTCCATGCCGTAGCGCGCGGCAACAGTGGCCGAGGCGACGCCGTGCTGGCCGGCGCCGGTCTCGGCGATGACGCGCTTCTTGCCCATGCGACGCGCCAGCAGCGCCTGGCCGATGGTGTTGTTGATCTTGTGCGCGCCGGTGTGGTTGAGATCCTCGCGCTTGAGGTAGATCTGCGCGCCGCCGTATTGCTCGGAGAGGCGCCTGGCATGGTAGACCGGGCTGGGACGGCCGACGTAGTGCTTCAGTTCGTATTCGAATTCGGCCATGAAGGCAGGGTCGTTGCGCGCCTTGTCGTATTCGACGCGCAATTCCTCCAGCGCCGCCATCAGGGTTTCGGCGACGAAAATGCCGCCATAGGGGCCGAAGTGGCCGCGGGAATCAGGTAGATCGGTGAGCTTCATGATGCTTCTTTCGCGTTCGCAATGAATCGCGCCATCTTGTGCGCGTCCTTGATGCCTTTGGATGCTTCCACGCCGGAAGACACATCCACCGCCCAGGGCCGCACGCTGCGGACCGCTTCGGCGACGTTGTCCGGCGTGAGCCCGCCCGACAATACAATCGGTCTGGACAGATCCGGCGGGATCAGGCTCCAGTCGAAACGCTCTCCGGTGCCGCCCGGCACGCCCGGCACCCAGGCATCCAGCAGTAAACCACGGGCGGCATCGAAGTCAGCCGCGCATTCTAGCAAATCCGTGTCCCGATTGACGCGCACCGCCTTGATCCAGGGGCGGCCGTAGCGCATGCAGTCGGCCGGCGTCTCGTCGCCGTGAAATTGCAGCAGGTCGAGCGGCGCCGCACGCAAGACCTGCTCGATGAATGCGGGTTCGGCATTGACGAACAATCCGACGCTCTGCACGAACGGCGGCAGCGCGCGCACCAGCATGGCGGCGGAATCGATCGCGAGGTGACGCGGACTCTTTTCGTAGAACACGAAACCCAGCGCATCCGCCCCGGCGTCGCAGGCTGCATGCAGATCCTGCAAGCGGGTGATGCCGCAGATTTTTACGCGAACAGCCATCGTTCGGAGCTTTCCGGCAAGGCAAAGTGCGCAGGATACCGGATGTGGGTGAGATACAGCCCGGCGGCGTCGAAGGTTGGCGCGGCGCGGGTGCGGTCGCGGCCGTCCAGGATCTCGCGCATCCACCCCGGCGGCTGGCTGCCGGCGCCGACCTGGACGAGGCAGCCCATGAGATTGCGCACCATGTGGTGCAGAAAGCCGTCGGCGCGGAAGTCGCATAAAAGATAATCGCCGCGCCGCTCGATGTGCACCAGCCGCAGCTCCTTGACCGGCGATCTGGCCTGGCACTCGGCGGCACGAAACGCTGAAAAATCGTGCTGTCCGATCAGGCTCGCCGCAGCCAGGTTCATCGCGGCAGCATCCAGCGGCCGGTGATGCCAGCCGACCAGCCCGTGCTCGAGGCCGGGCCGCACCGGGTGATTCAGCAGCACATAGCGGTAGCCGCGCTGGCTGGCGGCAAAGCGCGCATGGAAGTCCTCGCCGGCTTCGCGCGCCCACAGCACCGCCACACCGCGGGGAAGATGGCTGTTGACGCCGCGCACCCAGGCAGTCAGCGGACGCCTGGCTGCGGTATCGAAATGCGCCACCTGGAACGCGGCGTGCACCCCGGTATCGGTGCGCCCGGCCGCGGTGACGCCGATCTTTTCGCCGGCGATGGCGGACACTGCGGCTTCCAGCGCATCCTGCACGCCGCAACCTTGCGGCTGCGACTGCCAGCCGCAAAAGCCGACACCGCGGTATTCCAGACCCAGCACGATTCTCATATCACCCCGGCCTCATGCCAGCACGATCGACACCCCAAGCAAGCCCGCGAGTATGACGGCGCTGTCCCAGCTTTGCCAGCGTTCGGCCTGCAGGGTGTAGGTGGCGGGCGTCGCATCGTCGGGCAGCGGCGCACGCAGCGCATCCAGCCAGCGCGCCGGCTTCGGCGCATGCTCGACATAATCCAGGGTCAGCCCCAGCCGAACCGCAAAGCCGCGGCGGTCGAAGCCCAGCCAGGTCAGCGGCCGGGCCAGCACATACAGGCCGTAGATCAGGCGGGGGCGCGACGTATACGCCAGCAACACCGCCAGCCCTGCCAGCATCAGCGCCAGCCGCCCCACTCGCAATACGCCTTGCTGCACCCCTTCCGCGCTGGGGCTGCCCCATCCCAGCGCCGGCCACAAGGCCATCCCCGGCAGAGTATAGGCATACGTGAGCAGCAACACCGCCATCAGCCAGCGGGTGCGGCGCAGCAGACGCAGCAATTGCCGGCGGACAGGCGCAAACAGAAAGGCCGTCGCGGTGGCGACGGCCAGAATGATCAGCGGGGCCAGTGGGGCACGCTCCACCGCCACCGCCCACCCGCACCACAGCAGGATGCGGGCAGCCGGGTGCAGGGATTTAACCAAGCTCGCTCAACATGCCTTTGGCATCGGTCTTCTGCTTGTCGTTGCCCTCGGCCAGCACTTCATTGAGGATTTCGCGCGCACCTTCCTTGTCGCCCATTTCCACATAGGCACGGGCAAGGTCGAGCTTGGTGCCGACCTCGTCGAGTTCGAGTTCATTGCCGCCGGCATCGCCCAAATCGAGATCGAGGCCGCTGAAGTCGAATTTGCTGTCCGGGCCGCCGTCTTCCTCAAGGCCGAGGTCGAGTTTCAGTTCTTCGTCGGCGGTGGCAGGCAGGTCCAGTTCCGGCAGGTCGAAATCGAGATCCTGGACATCGCCCAGTTCCACGTAACCCGTTTCGGCCGCCTCGGACGGGGTATCGAAATTGAGCACGTGTCCCGCGGACTCGAACTCCAGGGGCGCGTCTTCCGCCACGGCTTCGAGCGCATGCTGAGGCTCGGGCTCGATATCGACCGGGGCGGCGGACTGTACGTCGGCCACGGGCTCAGGCACGGGTTCGTCCGGGAACGTCACTGCGCCGCCGGCAACCGCCGCGGTGGCTGCCACCGTTGCCGCCGCGGCGGCGCCCGACTGAATGCCGCCATACAGCGGGTTGGTCGGGTCGATACTGCGCCCCATTTCACAGGCCTTGTCCCACAACGGGCTGGGCTTGCTGCCCAGTGCGGCATAGAGCTCGCCGGCGACCGCTTCGAACGTCGTGAGGTTGCGGCGGGCCGCGTAGATTTCCAGCAACTTGACGCGGATCTCGTGGCGGTCCGGATTTTTGCCGATGGCTTCCTTGAGAATTTCCTCGGCCTGGGCATCACGGCCGTAGGCCATGTACACCTCTGCTTCGGCGATCGGGTCGACATCATGCGTATCGATGGTGCCCAGACCCGCCTGGCTGAAGTCGGTCAGGAAGGAGGTGTCGCCGGTATTGACGCTGCCGCCCGACGCCGCGCCGATGACGGTATTGGGGCGCACGTCGCCGCCGCTCATGATGCTGTCTTCCAGGGTGCTATTGCCGGACTTGCGCCGGCGATTGCCGCCCGCCATCATCCACCACAGCACGCCCCCCAGGCCGAGCGCGGCGAGACCGCCGCCCCAATACATCGGGTTGGCAAGCAGGGGGTCGTACCAGTTTGCGGCAGGTTCGGGACTGGCCGCAGGCGCCTCGACGGCCGCAGCGACCGGCTTGGGTGCAGGCTTGGCCGCAAGCGGTGCGGGCGCCGCCGCAGCGGGCGCCTCGCTTTGTGCCTTTTCCTGCATTTCGACCAGCTTCTGCATGTCCTGGATCTGCTTCTCCAGTACAGCCACGCGCTGACCCGATTCCTGCAGCGCCTTGTCGCGTGCGGTCGCATCCTCTTCCTGGGCGCGCAATTTTTCCTGTAGGACGCGGGTTTCGTCGGCCTTGCCGGCGGCCGCCGCCGGCGCGAGCTTGGACAGTTTGAGGACGTCCTTCTGGGCTTCGGGCGCCGGTTTGGCGCGGTCTTCCACCAGGGGAGTGATCTTGCCGCTGCTGGCCTGCCCCGGCTCCGGTTTGGCCTCGGGGGCAGCGCTCGCAATCCCGGCCAGTTTCTGCCGGTAGGCACGCCAGTCGTCGGCCTGCAATTTGAGTTCGCGCACCGCTTCCTTCTGCGGAATGGCTGCCACTTTTTCAGCCGGCGGCACGTTCAGTGTCGCGCCGGCTTTCAGGCGATTCATGTTGCCGTTGAAAGCCTGGGTATTCTCGCGGTAAAGACCCAGCAGGGTCTGCTCCAGGCTCACCCCTCCCGGGCGCACCTGATTGGCAATGCCAACCAGGGTATCGCCCCGCTTCACCATCACCCGGTCGGGGGCGGCAGGCTGCGGCTTGCTTGCGGCCGCCGGTGCCGGCGTCTTGTCGGCTGCCGGCGCCGGCATGGTCTGGCTTTGCGGGGTCGGGGCAGGCGCGGGCTTGGCAACGGGCGCCTGGGCCGGGGCGACAGCCACCGGAGCCACTGTTTGTGCGCCGCCCATGCCGGGCGGATCGAGCAGCATGGTGTATTCGCGCACCAGCCGCCCCGAGGCCCAGTTCAACTCGATCAGCATGTCGATGAAGGGATCGTTCACCGGACGGCTGGTAGTCACTTTCAGCACGGCCTTGCCATTGGGCTTTTTCTCGACCGCAAAGCGCAGGGAAGACAATACCGGGGCGAATTCGACGCGCGCATCGCGAAATGCCTGGTCGGAAGCGAGACTGGCCGACAGGCTGTCGAGTTCGGCCTTGTCGGCTGCGAGGAGTTCGATCTCCGCCGCCAGAGGCTGCCCCAACGCCGAGGTGACCGACAGCTTGCCCAACCCGGCTGCATGCGTCATCAGCGGCACGGCAATCAAGCCTGCGGCCACCAGCTGGGTGGTGAAGCGCTTCAATTTCATCCCGTTTCTCCCTATTCGCCCCTGCGCGGGGCTGTTGAATCCTTGACGCCACTATTGACGGCTCGGCAGGTCGCAATCTTTAGTGCAACAATCGCACCAGCCTTGGCCTTGCCGCCGGGCAGGCCTTGAGCGTTCAGGCCTGCAGCAGGATTCGCAGCATGCGGCGCAAGGGCTCCGCGGCCCCCCACAGCAGCTGGTCGCCGACGGTGAACGCGGCGAGGTACTGCGGCCCCATGTTGAGCTTGCGCATGCGGCCGATCGGCACGCTCAGCGTGCCGGTCACCGCCGCCGGGGTGAGCTCGCGCATGGTGATCTCGCGGTCGTTCGGCACCACCTTCACCCACTGGTTGTGCGCGGCGATCAGGCTATGGATGTCGGCGAGCGGCACATCTTTCGTCAGCTTGATGGTCAAAGCCTGCGAATGGCAGCGCATCGCGCCGACGCGCACGCAGAGGCCGTCGATCGGGATAGGATTGTCGTTGCGACGCATGATCTTGTTGGCTTCGACCTGCGCCTTCCATTCTTCCTTGGACTGCCCGGACTCGAGCGCGACATCGATCCACGGGATCAGGTTGCCCGCCAGCGGCACCGGCCAGGCGTCGACCGGGTAGCGGTCGGAACGGATGAAGTCGGACACCCTGCGGTCGATTTCGAGAATCGCCGACGCCGGGTCGCCGATCAGATCGGTCACTTCGGCGTGCACCGCGCCCATCTGCTGGATCAGTTCGCGCATGTTGCGCGCGCCGGCGCCGGAAGCGGCCTGGTAGGTCATCGGCGACACCCACTCGACCAGACCGGCATCGAACAGCCCGCCCATCGCCATCAGCATCAGCGACACCGTGCAGTTGCCGCCGACGTAGGTCTTGACGCCGTTGGCGATGCCGTCCTGAATGACATGCTTGTTGACCGGATCGAGGATGATGATGGCCTCGTCCTTCATCCTGAGCGTCGAGGCGGCGTCGATCCAGTAGCCGTTCCAGCCCGCCGCGCGCAGCTTCGGGTAGATCTCTTTCGTGTAGTCGCCGCCCTGGCAACTGATGAGGGTGTCGCATGCCTTCAGCTCGTCGATGCTGCTGGCGTCCTTGAGCGGCGGCACCTCGCGGCCGATGTCGGGGCCCTTGCCGCCGACGTTGGAGGTAGTGAAGAACACCGGTTCGATATGGTCGAAGTCGCGTTCTTCCTTCATGCGGCCCATCAGCACGGAACCCACCATGCCGCGCCAGCCGATCAGTCCTACTTTCATCATGTCCATCTCCAAAAAAACTTATCCGCGAAGGACGCGAAGAAGCGCCAAGAAGTGCTTTTTTTCGCGAACCTTCGCGTCTTTCGCGGAAAAATCAAAGCGCCTTCACCACCGCGTCGCCCATATCGCTGCACGACACCTTCCGCGTGCCCTCGGTCCAGATATCGCCAGTGCGCAGACCCTGCGCGATCACCTGCTTCACCGCGTTCTCGATGCGATCGGCGGTCGCCAGATCGGCGAAGGTATAGCGGTACATCATCGCCACCGACAGGATAGTCGCCAGCGGGTTGGCCAGGTTTTTGCCGGCGATGTCGGGCGCAGAGCCGTGGATCGGCTCGTACATGCCCTTGTTGTGCTCGTCCAGCGAGGCTGACGGCAACATGCCGATCGAACCCGACAGCATCGACGCCGCGTCGGACAGGATGTCGCCGAAGATGTTGCCGGTGACCATGGTGTCGAACTGCTTGGGCGCGCGGATCAGCTGCATCGCCGCGTTGTCGACGTACATGTGGGAGAGCGCGACCTCGGGGTAGTTCTTCGACACCTCGATCATCACTTCCTTCCACAGCTCGGAACACTCCAGCACATTGGCCTTTTCCACCGAGCACAGCTTCCTGCCGCGCTTCATCGCGATGCCGAACGCCACGTGCGCGACGCGGCGCACCTCGGATTCGGAATACAGCATAGTGTTAAAGCCGACGCGCTCGCTCCCTCCGGTTGGGCTTGGCCTCATTTCGATGCCGCGCGGCTGGCCAAAATACACGTCGCCGGTCAGCTCGCGCACAATCATCAGGTCGAGCCCCGACACCACCTCGGGCTTCAGCGACGAGGCGCCTGCGAGTTCCGGATACAGCAGCGCCGGGCGCAGGTTGGCGAACAGCTTGAGTTCCTTGCGGATGCGCAACAGGCCGCGCTCGGGGCGCAGCGGGCGATCAAGTGTGTCGTACTGCGGGCCGCCGACGGCGCCGAGCAGCACCGCATCGGCTGCGCGCGCGAGTTTCAGCGTCGCCTCGGGCAGCGGATCGCCCGCCGTGTCGTAGCCGGCGCCGCCGATGGGCGCGGTTTCCATTTCGATTTTCGCGCCTTCGGATTTCAGCGCATTCAGCACCTTGACCGCCTGCGCGACAATTTCCGGACCGATGCCGTCACCCGGCAAGACAGCTAGTTTCATTTCAACTCCGTAAGGAGTGAGGTGTTAGGCGTTAGGCGTAAAACCGGCAGGACATCCCGCCTCACCCCTCACGCCTCTCGCCTCACTTAATTCATGCAAACAACCAAGGCGCTTCAACCTTGCGTCGCTCTTCGTATGCCTTGATCTTGTCGGCCTGCAACAAGGTCAGCCCGATATCGTCCAGCCCGTTCAGCAACCGGTGCTTGCGCCCGCCGTCGACGTCGAACCTCAGCACCTCGCCGCCCGGCGCGGTCACGGTCTGCTGATCGAGGTCGATGGCGAGGCGATAGCCTTCGCCCGCCGCGCATTCGCGAAACAGGCGTTCGACCGCCGCGGCGTCGAGCACGATCGGCAGGATGCCGTTCTTGAAGCAGTTGTTATAGAAGATATCGGCGAAGCTCGGTGCGATGATCGCGCGGATGCCATAGTCCTCCAGCGCCCACGGCGCATGCTCACGGCTCGACCCGCAGCCGAAGTTGTCACGCGCCAGCAGCACCGAGGCGCCCGCATAGCGAGGAAAGTTCAGCACGAACTCGGGGTTCGGCTGGCGGGTGGCGGGGTCCATGCCTGGTTCGCCGTGGTCAAGGTAGCGCCATTCGTCGAACAGGTTGGGGCCGAAGCCGGCGCGCTTGATCGACTTCAGGAACTGCTTGGGGATGATGGCGTCGGTGTCGACGTTGGCGCGGTCGAGCGGCACCACCAGCCCATCGAGAACGGTGAAAGCCTGCATTACTTGGTCGACTTCTGAATCGCGTCGCCGGCTTTCTCGATATCCTGGCCCACGCCGCGAACGGTGTTGCAGCCGGCCAGCGTCAGTGCGGCAGCAATCAAAACGACGATCATCGGTTTCATACGGTTCTCCTTAAATATTTCGTACGTCGACAAAATGCCCGGCGCACGCGGCCGCTGCGGCCATCGCCGGACTGACCAGGTGGGTTCTGCCGCCCTGCCCCTGGCGCCCCTCGAAATTGCGGTTGGAGGTCGAGGCACAGCGTTCGCCCGGTTCCAGCCGGTCGGCGTTCATCGCCAGGCACATCGAGCAACCGGGCTCGCGCCACTCGAAGCCGGCCTCGATGAAAATCCTGTCCAGGCCTTCGGCCTCGGCCTGCTGCTTGACCAGCCCGGAGCCCGGCACCACCATCGCCAGCTTGACGCTGGACGCGACCTTGCGGCCCTTGGCCACGCCGGCGGCTTCGCGCAGATCCTCGATCCGCGAGTTGGTGCACGAGCCGATGAAGATCTTGTCCACAGGAATCCCGGCGACCGGCGTGCCGGCCGCGAGGCCCATGTATTCCAGCGCGCGCGTCCAGTCGTGACGCTTGATCTCGCTCGGAGCGTCGGCCGGATTCGGCACGCGGCCGTTGATGGTCGTCACCATCTCGGGCGAGGTGCCCCAGGTCACCTGCGGCTCGATCTTCGCCGCGTCTAGCTCGACCACGCGGTCGAACACCGCGTCGGCGTCCGAATGCAGCGTGTTCCACCACGCCACCGCCTGGTCCCATGCCGCACCCGTGGGCGAATAGGGCCGGCCCTTGACGTAGTCGATGGTGGTCTGGTCGACCGCCACCATGCCGGCGCGCGCGCCTGCCTCGATCGCCATGTTGCACAGCGTCATGCGCCCTTCCATCGTCAGCGCGCGGATCGCCGAGCCGCCGAACTCCAGCGCGTAGCCGGTGCCGCCGGCGGTGCCGATCGCGCCGATGATCGCCAGTGCGATGTCCTTCGCCGTCACGCCGCGGCCGAGTTGGCCTTCGACCTTCACCAGCATGGTCTTCGACGGCTTCTGCCACAGGCACTGGGTGGCCAGCACGTGCTCGACTTCGGACGTGCCGATGCCGAACGCCAGCGCGCCGAACGCGCCGTGCGTCGAGGTATGCGAGTCGCCGCACACCACAGTCATGCCGGGCAGGGTCAGGCCTTCTTCCGGGCCGATGACGTGAACGATGCCCTGGCGGATGTCGTCCATCTTGAATTCGGTGATGCCGAACTCGGCGCAGTTGGCGTCGAGCGTTTCCACCTGCAGGCGCGAAATCGGGTCGGCGATGCCCTGGCTGCGGTCGGTGGTCGGCACGTTGTGGTCGGGCACGGCGATAGCTGCGTCGGCGCGGCGCGGCGTGCGGTGGGCCAGCTTCAGGCCTTCGAACGCCTGCGGACTGGTGACTTCGTGCACCAGGTGGCGGTCGATGTAGAGCAGCGTGGTGCCGTCGGCTTCGACGTGCACGACGTGGGCGTCCCACAATTTCTGGAATAAGGTCTGGCCGGGCATGGGAAGGGCAAATTACGTAAAGTCCAATTATTTCATAGCTGGGCGCCGACGGGCACGGATTCTGTTTTTCCCCACGCCGCATACACCGCCCACGCCAGCGCCGCGCTCGCGGCAGCCAGGCTGAAAGTCCACGCCGAACCCAGCGTATCCCAGGTCAGGCCGCTGGCCAGCCCGCCGACGGTGCCGCCGATGCCGTAGGACAGGCTGGTGTAGAGCGCCTGCCCGCGCGCCTGGTGACGCCCGCGGAAATGCTGGTGGATCAGTGCCACCGCCGCCGCGTGAAAAGTGCCAAAAGTGAAGGCATGCAGCGTCTGCGCGCCCCACACCAGCCAAGCCGACTCCACCCCCCAGGCGATCAGCAGAAAGCGCAGCACCGCCAGTGCGAAGCTCGCCAGAATCAGCCTGCGCGGCGTCACCCGCGCAAAAATACGCGGAATGACGAGAAAAACCCCGATTTCGCACAGCACGCCGAGCGCCCACAGCCAGCCCACGGTTGATTTGCCGTAGCCGTGGTCGACCAGATAGATCGAGTAGAAGGTGTAGTACGGCCCGTGCGTCACCGCCATCAGCAGACAGGCGGCCAGCAGCGACGCCACCTCCGGCCGCCTCAGCACTGCCCAGACCGGGATGTGATCGCCGGCATGCGGCAGGATCTCGGCCTCGGGGATCACCCGCGCGAACGCGACGATGCCCAGCATCACCGCCAGCACCGCCCACGGCAGCCAGCCGATCGACACATGATCGAAGGCATAGCCCAGCCCCACCACCATCACGATGAAGCCGACCGAGCCCCACAGGCGGATGCGGCCGTAGGCATCGCTGCGCTCGCCCAAATGCGACAGCGTCATCGCTTCGACCAGCGGCAGCGACGCGCTCCAGAAAAAACTCAGCGCCGCCATCACCGCAAACAGCCACCAGAAACCGTTGCCGGCGAACACCCCGGCGAACACCAGCACGCTGCCGATCGCCGCGATCTGCACGATCGCCGTGCGGCGGCCGGTGCGGTCGGCGATATGCCCCCAGATGTTGGGCGCAAAAATCCGCATCACCTGCAGCAGCGACATCAGCACGCCGATCTGGAAGGCATTGAACGCCAGCGACTGCAGATACAGTCCCCAGAACGGCGACATCGCGCCGACGAAAGCAAAATAAAAGAAATAGAAACCGGACAGACGCCAGTAGGGAACAGCACTCATGCGGCCGGATTATCCCTGAGGCGGGCACCGTTTCTGCATCCGTCATTCAGTCCGGGAACGAATAAAAGCGCTGTGCGACCGGATCACCCCATGCCGGATGGCGAATCGCGCGAGGGGATGCGCGCGATCCACGCCATCAGGATCAGGCCGCCGGCTCCCATGGCCAGCTTCGCCGGCCAGCCCGGTACGAAAAACCCGATGGAGGCCGCGAAGCTCAGAGCGATCAGCCCCAGCGCGATGCGCTTGGCGCGATACGGGATGCTGCGATGCTCGCGCCATTCGCGGATCAGCGGCCCGAACTGCGGGTGATTCAGCAGCCAGTTGAAAATGCGGCGGGACGAGCGCGCGAAGCAGGCGGCCGCCAGCAGCAGGAAGGGCGTAGTCGGCAGTACCGGCAGGAACAGCCCGAGAACACCCAACAAGAGGAATAGCGCACCCAGGCCGGCAAATACCAGACGAACCGGAATGGGATGGCGGTGATGGCCACCCCCGTCTGTCTGCCAGGTCAAACCGATTCCCCCTGAACCCGCTGCCGCATGCCCAGCCCCCCGGATGCCCTGCACGCCCCCCCGCGCATGGCTGTGCTCTCGCGCCGGGCCGCGACTACTTCAGCACGAACGTCAACTTCATCCGCACGCTGTATTCGGCGACCTTGCCTTTTTTCACCTTCACGCTCTGATCCATCACCCAGGCGCCGGTGATGTTTTCCAGCGACTCGGCCGCCTTTGCGACGCCCAGCTTGATCGCGTCGTCAAAGCCCTTTTCGGAACTCGCCGTGACTTCGATGGTTTTTGCGATACTCATGATGCCCCCTTCCGGTTGAACAAGCCGTCCGAAGTCTCAGACTATCAACTTGCGCGGGGAATCCAACTACAAAATCGGCCATGCCGCATCAAACGGCGCCTGCTGCCATTATTTCATACCGGAGCGCAGCCTGACCGGCTCGCCCGCCACCGCGAACACGCCGTTGCCGCGGTGGTGCAGCGTCTGCGGATTCTTGACGGCTGTATCGACCCACGCCTTCAGCACTTCCAGGATGAAGAAATTGTAGGCATTCACCAGCCGGGTATCGGCCACCCGGCATTCCAGGCTGGCATAGCATTCCGCGATCAGCGGCGCCTGCACCTGCGAAGCCGGGACGGCAGTAAGGCCGTATTTGACGAACTTGTCGACGCTGCGACCGGAGCAGTTGCCGATGCCCACCACCTGCTTCGCCAGTGCCAGCGTCGGAATGTTGACCACGCATTCGCGGGTCGCCTTCAAGGTATCGAACGAGGCGTTGCGGCCGCTGATCACGCAGCCCAGGAGCGGCGGCTCGAATTCCATCATGGTGTGCCACGACATCGTCATGATGTTGGCCTGGCCCTTGCGAGCGGTCGCCACCAGCACCACCGGCCCCGGCTCCAGCAGGCCATAGACCTTGGCCAGGGGGTACGCGCGTTTCGCCATGTCGACACCTCCTTCACGGGATCACCTACGCCTGCAGCATAGTCGGCATCGCACGTTGCGGCACGGGCGGAGCCATGCCGCCCGCCGCACCGAACCAAAGCGCAACGCCCGTGTCCATCCTGTCTGTTTTAAAAAGGAGACAAGCATGCGCCTTTCCCCGTTCAACTCCGAGCCGACGCGGCGACATAGCCGAGCCGGACCCAGCTTCCTCGCCTGGCTATTGTTCACGCTGGCGTTGCCTTCGGGCCTTGCCGCCGCAGCGGAGGCGCCCTGGGGCCGCGCCCAGGCAGTGGCGCAGGCCTACGCCAAGCAGAAAGTCGTATACGACGTCAACGTCAACAGCGAAGCCGCGGTGCGCTCGGCGATCAGCCGCGCGGTATTGCTGGCCGATCTCAATGGCTCCGATCCGTTCGACAGCAAAATCGTGATCATGCTGCACGGCAACGAAATTCCCTTCTTCGCGATCAAGAACCATGCGAAATACCGCGAACTGATGCAGCGCGCCCAAGGCGCCTCGCTCACCGACGTCATCGAATTCCGCATGTGCCGTATGGCGGCGGAAATGCACGGCTTCCAGCCCGAGGACATTCACGGCTTCGTCACCCTGGTGCCGATGGCGGATGCCGAGATCGTGCGGCTGCAGCAAGAGGGCTACGCCTACATGCGCTGAAACCGACCGGACGGCGGACACGCCTTGTATCCGCGGTGAGCCTGGCCTAGATTTAAGTACTCCCTCCGAAAGCATCCAAGGAGATGACCATGCTGCACGATTCAACCGACATCAACCGGCTGATCCAGAAGCCGATGACCGACCCCGATTTCCCCCATGCCCCGCTCGACTGGACCCGCAACGAAGCGGCAAAAATCGCGCGCGACGAAGGACTTGATTTGACCGAAGACCATTGGGATACCGTTCGCGCCCTGCAAAACTACTATGCCCACCACGCAGACGACACCGTCATCAATCTGCGCGACCTGCACGATGCGCTGGATGAATGCTTCCACCAGAAAGGCGGCCTGAAATATCTGTACACGCTGTTCCCGGGCGGGCCCATTGCACAGAGTTGCCGTCTTGCCGGGCTGAAAGCGCCCTTCATGGCCACCGACCGCAGCTTCGGCAGCGTCGCTTAGCGAAGCCACGCTGGCGGTGGGGCTCCGCGCTTGCTCCATCGGCAAATGCCGGGGGAGTCCGTCGCCACCGCATGTTCCGCGCCCCCCTATCCATCCCGCCTGGTCGGCCAGGGTAACCAACGCATTGCTGTTCCGGCAAAGCCGGCGGCGACCCCTGCCAGCCCCCGACGCGCCCGATCCGATCAGCCAAGCGCGCTTGATCAAAGACACAAATGCCCACATACTCGCGCAAAGGCGGTTGAGGGTGGTTGAGTTTCCTCGCCTGGTCCTTTGCCCGACTTCAAACGCCAGGTATCGAAACCCTCTGTGGCCCCTCCGACCAATTCTCACCTGATCGAACTGCACGCGCTGCAACTCGACGACGCGCGCGCCCTGCTGAAGCACGACGCGAAAAACAGCCGGCAGGAAGCCGGCGAGTCGCCCGCCGCCTATTTGCAACGCGTGCTCGATGGCCTGTGCGAACTCTCGCTCAAGGACCCGCTTACGGGGCTGGGCAATCGCCGGCATTTCCGCTCGGTGCTCGAACGCTCGATCGAAGCGGTCGCGCGTTCCGGCGACTCGGTACTGCTGCTGTTGCTGGACATCGACCACTTCAAGACCATCAACGACACCCACGGCCATCTGGCCGGCGACCAGGTGCTGCAGGCCATAGCTGGCTGCCTGGCAGGCTGCGTGCGCCCGATGGACACCGTCGCCCGCTACGGCGGCGAAGAATTCGCGGTAATCCTGCCCAACTGCCGGCCGCTTTTCGGGCGTGCCGTCGCCGAGCGGATTCGCCAAACCGTTGAATCGCTCCCGATCGCCGTGGCACCGCTGCTCAGCGTCCAGGTTACGCTCAGCATCGGCGGCGCCTACGCACCGGAATGGGTGCGTTCCACCGCCGACCTGTGGCTCGAACGCGCCGACCAGCAGCTCTACCGCGCCAAGTCCGAGGGACGCAACCGCATCAGCCTGGAACAGCCACGGGAACTGTCGGTCAGCGCCGAAGAGAAAGGCCTGCTGTTCGGCCAGCTCGGCCTGGATGAAGCGGCCGCAACCGGAATGGCCCCGGGCGACGTCTCTCACGATGTCCAGGGCAATGTCACGAACAGAGTAAACGCATGAACGATGTCCTGTCCCCTCCAGCCGGAAACCGCGAGACGACCCCGGTTCCCTTGAAACCCCTGGGCAAGGTGCTCGCCGTCACCAGCGGCAAGGGCGGCGTCGGCAAGACCTTTGTCTCGGCCAACCTCGCCGCCGCGCTCGCCAAGCGCGGCCACAAGGTGCTGGTGCTCGACGCCGATCTCGGGCTGGCCAATCTCGACGTGGTGCTCAACCTGTACCCCAAGATCACGCTGCACGACGTGTTCACCGGCAAGGCCAAGCTGGAAGAGGCCATCCTGCAGGCGCCAGGCGGCTTTTCCGTACTGCCGGCAGGCTCCGGCATGGTCGAGCACGGCTGACGCCCGAGGTGCGCGACGAATTCTGCGCATCGTGAGCGGCCTGGTGCCGCGTTACGACGTCGTGCTGCTGGATACCGGCGCAGGGATTTCGGACGTCGTCCTGTTCGCCGTTCCGCTGGCGTCCGAAGTATTGATGGTCGCTACCAAACCGTCCACCAGGGTGCCGGCCAGGCCATCACGAATCAGCTGCAACAGGTGCTCGACCGCCTCGTCGTCACCGAACCCGGCCGCCCTATCCGTCTGATCCACATGGGCGACATTCCGGTCGATCCCGAAGTACGCCAGGCCGTGATGCGCCGCCAGTTGCTGATGCAAGCCACCCCCCCGCTGCCCCGCCGGGATGGCCATTGCGCAGCTCGCAGGCAAGCTGGAACAAAACGTGCCCCCGGTCCGGCATAGCGCATCCCCGCTGGCGCGATGCGCGCCAAATCCTGCCGCGCAGTTCCGATTGCGTGCTCCGCAGCACCCAGGCATCAGCCGTCAGGCGGCGGAATTTTCCCGTCAGTTTTGAGTGGCCGCGGGCCTTGCCCCAACCAGCGCCATCACCCTGTTCGGCTCCATGCGCAGCAGCGCCGCGATCTCGCGGTAATCGTCGGGGAGCGCGGCGTCGTCCCAGCCGTGGGCGGAATGCCGCGCCAGGTTTGCCGCCAGCATCACGTTGCGCACCCTGGCCGAGTGCGCCTGCGCCGGGTCCATCAGATTCAGCAGCAATTCAGGCAAGCGCCACTCGATCGTCAGCGCGCGCTGCAAATCCCTGCCGGCGAACCCCAGCACCTGCTTCTGCACCTCCGCACTGCGCAAGGAGGGATCGGCATCCTGGCGCTTGCCGATTTCCAGCATCTGTCGCGGGTTGAAACACCACATCAGCATTTCGGCGACATGGGCAAGCAGTGCCGACACCCGTACTTCTTCCGCATGCAGATCGTGCAGCCGCAGCGCCCAATCGAAGGCATAGTGCGCGGCACGTTGCGCGCGCCGAACGGTTTGCAGCAGATGCACCAGCGCATCGAGACGATCGTGCAGCATCTCTTCCACGACCGGTGCCGGCGGCACCCCGCGGAAAAACGTGTCCAATCCCATCATGAGCAACGCCTGCTTCACATCGACCAGTTCGTATTGCTGGTTGCGATGCTTGTGCGACTGCATATAGCGCAGCAATTTGACCGTCATCAGCGGATCGTCGGTCACCACATCGGCCATGTTGCGGGCAGTGAGCAGCGCGTCGTCGGCGCGCAGGCGTTGCAGTTCGCGGGCGGTTTGTCTCAGCACGGGGATGTCCGTCCGCCCCAAAAAGGCGAGCCAGTCCGCCATGCTTTCCGGTTGCTGCGTCATCCCCCCTCCCCGACGAGCCGAGACGGGCCCATTCTGGCGAGGACGCCACAGAAATCCGCACAACCGGCCACTGCAAGCACCCCATTCCCCTCACGAAAGCGATTCGTAGCACTCCCTATGTTTAACGGCCCGTCTGGCCTTGTCTTGAGCGGTTCCGAATACCGATCCGAAGCCGACGTTTGCGGATTGCTGGGCTATAAAGAATCATTCGCCTTTTGCGCCGTCCGGTCGGGTTGAACCGGGGCAATTCGGGCGAATGACAGGAGGTTGTCATGGAACGCAAATACATCGACTGCAGGGAATATCCGAGCGAAATGAACTGCACGGTCATGATTTCCGCAGACGGCGAAGCCGAACTTCTGGAAGCGGCTGTTCAGCATGCCGTCACAGTGCATCACGAGCGAGACACACCGGAATTGCGCAACCAGATACGCGCACTGATCAAGACCATGCCCACCGCCAAGGCGGCGTGATCCCGCACACAAGGCACAAGAGGCGCAAAGGCAACGGGGGCTCGGGAGTCCAGGCTGCCGGATTTTTCTCAGACAGACTGATCCGCAGCCCCCGACCCTGCCCGTTCAGCGTTCGAATACCAGGCTTTCCGCGCTGGCCCCCATCTCCGTCAAGGCGCCGTTGACCGCCTCCATGAACGGAGGCGGGCCGCAGACATAAAAGCGCTGCTTGAAGTCCCTGATTCTTTCTTCCAGGAAGGCGCGGTCGACGCGACGGTGCTCATAGCCGGGCGCGGCGGCGCCGGTACAGAGCAGAATGCAGCGTTCCCCCAGCAAATGACGCAGCTCTTTTTCGCAGATCACGTCACGCGGGGTCTTGTTGGAGAACATCAAGGTCTGGCCGTCAAGCTCTCCCTTGCGCGCCAATCCGCGCAGGATGGCCAGAAAGGGGGTGATGCCGGCCCCGCCGGCAATGAAAACACCGGGGCCTTGATAGCTGATGGTGCCGAATGGCTCAGACATCAGCAACTCGGCACCGGGCTCCAACTGGTGGAGCGCTTGGGTCACGCCAGCGTGGCCGGGATAGGCCTTGATGGTAAATTCCAGCACCCGGTCATCGGCCAGTCCAGTGGGCGTGAACGGGCGACCTTGCTCGCGCAGGCCGGGCCGGTCGATCGCCAACTCCACGCCCTGACCGGGAGCGACAGCAACACCCGCAGGCTTGCTGACGATGAAGTGCTTCACGTCGTGGGTAACGAACTGACTCATAAGCAGGCTGACGCGGTAGTTCATCGACATCCCTTTCCCTGAAAAAACGGGCGCCGCGCACCACGCGAACTCCGCATGTGTCCTTCATGCCGGCGATACGCGAATCAACCAGCCATCGTCTGCCTGGCCGGAGGCTTGACCGGACTCAATATTGATCGGCCAGCCAGTCGTCCAGCGGGGTGCAGGCCTCCTGCTTCGGGATGGAGGAATCCATGCCCTGCAACGGGGTATAGCAGATGTACTCGTTGCCCTCGCTATCCGTCAGGTTGCGCAGCGGGATCTCGCCCACAGTCTCAAAGCCACGCGCATCCATCATGATGAACTGGTAGTCGTCTCCTACGCTGACCTCCAGCCCGCCGCCGTTGCCTTCACCATATTTTTCCCACCAGGTTTCGGGATTGGCTCCGTCATAAAAGGGGGGGGTCTCCCCCAGCCTGCTGTTTCGATGCCATGCCATGATGGTCGGGTCTTGCATCTGATTGTCCTTCGCGGCCCCCTTCGCAAGGAGGCTGGCAGCCTCGAAACCCGGGTCAGCGCCGTGAAAGTCGATATGTACGTTTCTCATGATGTGCTCCTTAATATGAGTAAACGGAAATTGAGCCGTACAGCCGGAAATGGCGCACGATCAATCATTATTTGTAGGCCAATACCAGACAAAAACAATCAGGTATTCAGTGCCGCACGGGCGCAGACGAATCCCCTCGCCCACGCCCGCAACAGCCTGGCAAATCCGAGTGCGGCCGGTAGGCTCAGCCACGGATGGCGTTTTCCGGCCCCTCCGTCTATAGTCGGCAAACGCAATGGTTTGCAGGTAGCCGGGATTGTGCGCGGCCGGACGGACGCCTGCAGCAAACGGTATTGAAAAAAGAGACACGAGCATGAAAATACAACTGACAGGAATGGCCATCGCGGCAGCCGTTGCCATGCTGCCGGTACAAGCGGCCGTTGCGGAGGCGTTCGCTCCTTACGGAACGGCCAAGGTCGACATGCACAAGATGCCGGTTACCAATACGGTATTCGACGTCAATTACGAGGATCCGCAGAAACTGAACATCCTTTACAACTTCGTCAAAAACACCAGGAAAGAAACCCGCGGCAAGGTGGTGGTGGTGACGCACGGGCCGGAACTGCGCGCGTTCGCCAAGGAAAATTACGAGAAATATCAGGGCATCGTGGACAAGATGGCGGAACTGGCGAAGGACGGCGTGGCGTTCAAGATGTGCAGCAACGCCATGAAGGCGGCCGGGTTCAGCGCCGCAGACATGCACGGCTTCATTACCGTGGTGCCGGCAGGCTTCCCGGAATTGGTCTACTGGCAGGGCAAGGGCTACCAATACGTCAACCCGCTGCCGCTCTCGGTGAAGGACGTCCGCTATATCGATCAGCCCCAGCTGAAAAAATAACCCCGCTGCGCTGGCAGCGGTATCTGGCGAGGAAACGCCGGATGCCGCTGTTCGAGTCCGCCCGTCAATCCCCGTCTTCGCGTCCGTCTTTCCCGAGCATCTCCCGCAAGGCCTGCTCGCCCAAGGGCTTGTCGCCCGGTTCGATTTTCAGGCTGGCACGCAGATCAGCACCGAACGCCGGATCGTGGCGCCAGCGGATCAATGCCGCCATCAGCAGCGCCAGTACCGCTCCGGCCACTGCCAGCGCCATGTCTTTCTGGGCGTCCCACACGTCGCCCTGCGCGCCCAGAAATGCCGGGCCCGCCGTAGGGTCGACGCGGACCGCCACCCGCCATTCGATAATCCCGTACCCTGCCGAAAACGCCAGCACCAGTTCCAGCGGAAACCAGTACGTCCACACGCCGCGAGCCTTCACCACGCGAACGAATATCTCACGCAGGGAATAGGCCCGCAGCAGGCCGAAACAGAAATGCCCCGGCCGGTCGTACATGTTGCGGCCGGACCCGAACCAATGCTGCAAGCGTGTAGCCGAACGGCACTTCGGCATAGGTGTAATGCGAGCCCGCCACGCGCCCTGCAGACATCACGCCCCAGGACTTCCCAGCCCTGGCATGCAATGCAGCCATCACCGGCTCAACCTCGTTCCCCGTCACCCCGCGCGAGCCGATAACCCGCCTGCCCCCTGCCGGCAAGCGATCCACAGCGCGCTGATTTGATATAATCCACCAACTGGCTGCACGATCCTGGACTCGCTTTCAGGGTCGTCAATCGCTCGACAAGTCGAGGATGCCGGCGGCCCTGCTCCGGCGAGATTTCGCGACAACCGCAGCAATCACCGCAACTATTCGAAGGATAATCCGATGCGCCTCAAGACCCTGCCCGCCCTCGTCGCCCTTGGCCTGGCCAGTGCTGCACTGCAAGCGCACGCCATGGACGATCGCCTGTACATCGCTCCCTCGCTGAACTACACCTTCGCCGACAGCGACCGCCGTTCCGACGATGGCTGGGGCGGCAGCCTGGCCCTGGGAAAACCCATCAATCCGGACTGGAACCTGGAACTGGCGCTGACCGGCAGCTCGCTCGACCGTGATGCCGGCGGCCGCTACAAACTGTGGGGGCTGGGCGTGGACGGCCTGTATTTCTTCAACCGCGACGCCGGCTTCGCTCCCTACGCGGTCGTTGGCCTGGGCGCGCTGCACACCGATATTCCCGGCCGGGACGACACCGGCCTGATGGCCAACGCCGGCCTCGGCGTCATCAAGCAGTTGAGCGAAAACGTCGCGCTGCGTGCCGATGCGCGCTACCGCTGGGACGACAACAGCACCGATGCCTTCAACAAAAGCGGCTTCGGCGACTGGCTGATCAACGTCGGCTTGAACATCGCCCTGGGCAAGAAGGCGCAGCAGCCCGCTCCCACGCCGCAACCCGCTCCGGCAGCCTACCAGGAGCCTGCGCCGGTGGTGCCCCCGCAGCCCGCGCCCGAACCGGTGGCGCAGGCGGAACCCGAGCCGGTCGCCCCGGTGCTCAAGACGAAGCCGGCCACCGAACTGAACAATGCCCAGGCCGGCGACGTGGTCGTCCTTCTCGAAGGCGTGAACTTCGAATTCGACTCCGCCAAGCTGCGCCCCGATGCCCTCGAAATCCTGGCTGAAGCAGCCGCCGTGCTCGACAAGCGCAAGGACATCGACGTGGACATCGTCGGCCATACCTGCAACATCGGCACCGACCAATACAACCAGAGCCTGTCCGAGCGCCGCGCCAAGTCCGTGTATGACTATCTCGTCTCCCACGATATCGCTGCCGCACGCCTTACCTCCAAGGGCATGGGCGAGACCCAGCCCGCCTTCAGCAATGCCTCCCGTGAAGGCCGTGCCAAGAACCGCCGCGTCGAACTGCACGTAAAGTAAATGCAACGCTGCTGTACCGACAGAAAGCCGCCACATCGAGGCGGCTTTTTGTTTCATCGCGTCATTTGACGAGGCCTGCGAACCAGGCCACTCCCCGCGCAGGCTGTTTTTTCTGGGTGAAGTTGGTCGGGTCGGGTATCGTTTACGTACGACTACTGAAAGGAGACGAAGCTTGAAACCGAATTACCAGTACGAAAAGCGGCAAAGGGAACTGGAAAAGAAGAAAAAGAAGGCTGAAAAGGAGCTTAAAAAAGCATCGCCAACCGGGGCGCCGCCGGCTACGGAAGACGCCGCCCTCCCACCGGAAAACAAATGAACCGGAACGGCGTCTGGACTCGTATTGCGCGGATTTCCTGGTCAGGCGAGGGGCGTTGACGGCAGTTGGCGATTAACCGATGATTCATTGAGCGACCTGCTTGTCCGAAATACCGTCGCCATCCGATAACAAGGGAGAACGCCGTGCCGCAAACCAAGTTCCTGCTTGACGAATCCGAGATTCCCGCCCACTGGTACAACGTCGTCGCCGACATGCCCAACCGGCCGGCGCCGCCGCTGGGCCCGGACGGCAAGCCCATCGGCCCAGATGCCTTGACGGCGATCTTCCCGATGAGCCTGATCGAGCAGGAAATGTCTGCGGAACGCTGGATTCCGATCCCGGAAAAAGTGCGCGAAATCTACCGGCTGTGGCGCCCTTCGCCACTGTTCCGCGCCCACCGCCTGGAAACGGCGCTCGGCACCCCGGCAAAAATCTACTACAAGTACGAAGGTGTCTCCCCGGCCGGCTCGCACAAGGTCAACACCTCGGTGGCGCAGGCCTATTACAACGCCGAAGCCGGCATCAAGCGTATTGCCACCGAGACCGGCGCCGGGCAGTGGGGCTGCTCGATCGCGCTGGCCGGACAGATGTTCGGGCTGGAAGTGCGGGTGTACATGGTCAAGGTGAGCTACGGCCAGAAGCCCTACCGCCGCTCCATGATGCAGACCTGGGGTGCGGAAGTGTTCGCCAGCCCCAGCCTGGAAACCCACTCCGGCCGTACCGCCCTGGCGGAAGACCCGGACAACCCCGGCTCGCTCGGCCTGGCGATTTCCGAGGCGGTGGAAGACGCCGCCTCGCGTGCCGACACCAATTACGCCCTCGGCTCGGTACTGAACCACGTGCTGCTGCACCAGACCGTGATCGGGCTGGAAGCGAAGAAGCAGTTCGAGAAGGCCGGCGACTATCCCGACATGATCTTCGCCCCCTGCGGCGGCGGCTCCAACTTCGGCGGCGCGGCCTTCCCCTTCTTCGCCGACAAGGCGGCCGGCAAGGCCGTGCGCCTGGTCGCGGTCGAGCCCGCTTCCTGCCCGACCCTGACGCGCGGCCACTATGCCTACGACTTCGGCGACACCGCCAAGTTGACGCCGATGATGCTGATGTACACCCTCGGTCACGACTTCATGCCGCCCGGCATCCATGCCGGCGGCCTGCGCTACCACGGCGACTCGGCGCTGGTGTCGCAGCTCTATCACGAGAAACTGATCGAGGCGCTCGCCGTTCCCCAGCTTGCCACCTTCCAGGCCGGCGTCACTTTTGCCCGCGCCGAAGGCATCGTCCCCGCGCCCGAATCCAACCACGCCATCGCTGCCTGCATCGACGAGGCGCTGCGCTGCAAGGTAAGCGGCGAGCCGAAGACGCTGTTCTTCAACCTGTCCGGCCACGGCCACTTCGACATGGCCGCCTATGACAGCTATTTCAGCGGCAAGCTGGAAGACTTCGCCTATCCGGAAGAGGCGATCCAGGCCGCGCTGGAGCGTCTGCCGCAGGTGGGCTGATGGGGTCGCCTACGCCGCGTGTTGACGGCGCGGCTGAACGCACCATGGCGCTGCCCCCGCGATCAGGCGCCAAACGTTGAAACCGAACGATCCGTTTGAAAAAGCACCCAACCCAGCAGGAAAGAAATAGTCGTCCTATCGTAAAAGAAGCGAAAGTCCGGCAAGAGACTGCACCTTTCCTGAAGGAGGCGACCGAGGAGCCGGCATGCACAGCATCAGACTCATTTCGTCCGGTATCGCGCTGGTGTTCTGTCTCGCAAACGGCACCCAGGCTGCCGACACCCCTTACCGGGTTCCCGTGGCTGGTGACGGCATCCAGCGCGTCGCCATCGTCGGCGGCAGCTATTTCTTCAAGCCAGACCACCTCGTCGTCAAGGCAGGCACGCCGGTCGAACTGGTATTGCGCGCCGAACGGGGGATCGTTCCGCATCGTTTCGTGCTCGATCTGCCGCCCGACCAGGTTGCCATCGACACCCGGCTTGGCGAGGAGCCGCGCGTTTTCCGCTTCACGCCCGGCACCGCCGGCCGCTACTCCTACTATTGCCCGAACAAGCTGCTCTTTTTCGACAGCCACCGCGACAAAGGCATGGCGGGCATGCTGGAGGTGGTGGAGTAGGCCATGCTCTGGCCCCTGCTCACCGCCGCCCTGCTCGTTCCGGCCAGCGGAGCCGCGCTCGATCCGGTCGCCGCCGCGCGGCAGCAGTTCGAACAGCTCGACAGCTACCGGGTCACGCTTCGTTCGTCCGCGGCGCAGCGCCCGACGCAGATCATCCGCTACGCCTACCGCAAACCCGGCTTCGTCCGCATGGAGTTCATCGCACCCCATCCGGGCGCGCTGCTGATCTACAGCCCGCACAGCGGCCAGGTGCGCCTGTGGCCATTCGGCCAGCGCGCCTTCGCGGCGCTGACGCTGGCCCCGGACCATCCGCTGATTCGCGGACCCTACGGCCGCAGCGTGGACCGCTCCGACGTCGGGGCGCTGCTGCGCAATGTCCAGGCGCTGCAGGCGGGCGGTGACACCGAGCTGCGCGGCGTGGAGACGGTCGGGCGCTGGAACGCCCGGCAAGTGGTCGTCACCGGCGCGCCCGGCAAGGCAGTGGACGGCGTGCACCGCTTCCATCTCTGGCTGGCGGAGGGATCGCTGTTCCCGGTCAAGGTCGCCAGTTTCGGCCTCGACGACAAGGCACTGGAAACCGTGTTGATGGACGACGTTGAAGTCGATGTGCCGTTCGCCGCGGATTTTTTCCAGCCCTGACTTCAAGCCTGGAACCTCGGACGGCTATGGCGGAATACCGGTTCTCCACCCTGTGGTACCTGGAAGCCCCGGTGGAATCGGTGTGGGACGCCATCTATCACTCCCGCCGCTGGCCGAACTGGTGGCGCGGGGTCGAACAGGTGCTGGACCTGGAGCCCGGCGACGACAACGGGCTGGGAGCGCTGCAGCGCTACACCTGGAAAAGCGTTCTGCCGTACCGGCTGACCTTCGACATGCGGGTCACCCGCATCGAACCGCTGGTCTGCCTGGAAGGCCGGGCAAGCGGGGAAGTCGACGGGTGCGGCAGCTGGTACTTTTCGCGCGAAGGCGCACTCACCGTGGTCCGCTACGACTGGCAGGTACGCACCACCAAGCGTTGGATGAATCTGCTCGCCCCCCTCGCCCAGCCGCTCTTCAAGTGGAACCACAACGCCGTGATGCGTGCCGGCGGGCGCGACCTGGCCCGTCTGCTTGACGCCCGGCTGGTCGCCATCGCCCATCGCCACCCGGCCAGGCCGCAACGCCCCCGGGTTGGCGGCAACTGACACGAAAAAAGCGGCCTGGTATTCGCCGCCGCAACGGAACGTGCGGCGCTCATCGTTGAATGGGCGTGCCGTGTCCCGGCCATTCCCGGAAACCGGGACGCCCTACTCGACCCGGTTGCGCCCGTTGCGCTTCGCACGGTAAAGCGCATCGTCGGCACGGCCGAGCAATACCGCGCCGGATTCGCCCGCCTGATGCTCGGCGACGCCGAAGCTGGCCGTCACACGCCCCACCTGATCGAATTCGGTGTGCGCCAAAGACGTGCAGATTCTTTCCGCAATCCCGCGTGCAGCCGCCAGATCGGTTTGCGGCAGCAGCACAGCGAATTCTTCCCCGCCCCATCTCGCCAGGACGTCGCTCTGGCGCAAATGGCTCTGGGCGTGCTGTACAACCGCCTTCAGCACGACGTCGCCCCGGTTGTGTCCCCAGGTATCGTTGATCCGCTTGAAATGGTCGATATCGAAGAGCAGAACCGAGAAGGGCGTGGCTGGCGACCGCTCATGCCATTGCTGCTCGTCGCGCAGCAGGGCCTCGAAGCGCGTGCGATTGGCCACCCCGGTCAGCGGATCGGTCGCGGCGATGCGCTCCAGCCGCACCGTCTTGCGTTCCAGCACATCGATGATCTCGCGCAATTCCTGCGCATGGTGGCGCATCAGGTCGGCCCAACGGCTGTAGGCGACGCCGATCAGGTCCTGCTGGGTGATGATGCCGATCACGTCCCCGCTTGCGGGGTCCTGCACCACCAGCCGCTTGAAATGCTTTTCGCGCAAGGTCGACACCGCTTCGGCCACGGTCAGGTCGTAGGTCACGGCATGGAGCGGGGACGACATGTGCAGATGCAGCGGGTCGGTCAGCGCCACGCCGCCGTACAGCAGATGAATCGCATCCTGAGTCGTCACGATGCCCACCGCGACGCCCCGATCGAGCACGATCACCGCGTCGTCCGAATCCACCAGCAGCGCCAGCGCCTGGCCAAGCAGCGCATCGCGCGGCAATTTCTTGATCGCATGCCGGCGCAGCAGATCGCGCAGCTGCTGGCGCTGGAGCATCAACTGCGGGTCGAGGCTGCCGAGAATGTCGGTATTGGACACGATGCCGAACAGGCTGCCCGCCGCGTCGACCACGGCGGCATAGCCGTGCGGGCCGTCGAACAGTTCGAGCACGTCCAGGAGGCCGCTTCCCTTCGCAATGCAGGGAAGCGGGTGATAGCCGGCCTCGCTGATGGCGATGTCGAGATTCGGCATCGAGAACCGAAGCCGGACCACATCGGACGCGGTCAGCAGGCCGAAACCGCCGGACGCCTCCTCGACCACGATATTGCGCACCGCGCGCTGCGACATCTGCCGCAGCGCGTCGCGCACGGCGAGCCGCGCCGGCACGCTGACGATATCGGTCGTGGCCAATTCATCGACAAGAGGAAAAAACATGGATGCCTTCGCTCGCTGCCCGCCGGCCGCGCCGCGCGGATTCCGTCATCCGCTTCGGTCTTCCCGGCCCCGTAGAATCTTTGTCTGAAACCAACCACACTGTAGCGCAAGTGCACCACCGCCGGGAGCCCGGCTGGGCGCTACCATGCTGCCCGCCCCGTTCAGCCCGGGCCGGCAGTCGGCTGCAGGCCCAGCTTCCGGCCGAGGGACCGCCGCAGCGCCACGTTCGCCGCCTCCCGCAAGCTTTCCAGCCGGGCATGAATGCGGTTCAGCTTGCTTGCGGTGATTCTGCCGATGTTTCGACGGCCATGGGTCAAAGGACAGGTGTCCGAGCCCCCTTCATGGTTCGCTCTTGTGAAGCCGGCGCCCGTTCAATGGTCAGCCTCCCCCTGCTGCGGATTCACCCCGGCCGGAATGAACTGATATGCTCTTGCCGACAACTACATAAACAAGTCTCTCGAGGAGCCCTGGATGGGCAAGGAAACCTTTCTCGCACGGCAACCCATAGTCGATGCCGAACATCGCCTGTTCGCCTACGAACTCCTGTTCAGGCAATCGCTGGCCTCCGTCTCGGCCCAGATCACCAATCAGCTGCAGGCCGGCGTCGAGGTCATCGGCAACACCCTCTGTCTCGGCCCCGACTGGCTGCTGCACGGCAGGCTCGCCTTCATCAACCTGGACGAAGCCACCCTGATGAGCGACTTCGTCTGCCTGCTCCCGCCCCGCCACGTGGTCTACGAAATCCTCGAGACCGTTCCGGTCACGCCGGTGCTGATCGCCCGCATCCAGGAACTCCGGCAACTCGGCTACCGCTTCGCCCTGGACGATTTCGTCTGCCTGGACGAGTACCGCCCGCTGCTGCCGATGGTCGACTTCGTGAAGCTCGACGTGCTCGAACAGCCTCCCGAAAAGACCGTGGAAATCATCGCCCACATCCGGCTCGGCTTCGCCGGCCAGTTCATCGCCGAAAAGGTCGAAACCCGCGAGATGTTCGACCTCTGCCGCAACAGCGGCATCCAGTATTTCCAGGGCTATTATTTCGCCCGTCCGGAGAATCTCGCCAACAAGGCCATCCAGCCGGGTCAGCTGGCTGTTCTCGAACTGATGAACAAGGCTCGCACCTGCGAAGACCTAGGCGAAATCGAAGAGCCGCTGCGCCGCAATGCCGCCCTGACCCTGCGCCTGTTGCGCTATGCCAACTCCGCCGCCACCGGCCTCCAGCAGCAAGTCCACACGGTGCGCCAGGCGCTGAACCAGGTCGGCCTGCAGACGCTTTATCGCTGGCTGGCACTGTTGCTGATCACCGCCAACCCGACGCCGACCAATGCCCTGACGGCGCGGACCGCGGTGACGCGCGGGCGCCTGTGCGAACTGCTCGGGCAATCCAGGTTCGACCGCGGGGGCCAGGACGAGCTGTTCATCACCGGGCTGTTTTCCCTGGCCGAACCGTTGCTGGAAATCCCCCTTGCCCATCTGCTCGAACAGCTCTCCATGCCTGCCCCCATCGTCCAGGCCCTGCTTCACCAAACCGGCCCCTATGCGCCCTTCCTGAAACTCACCGAGGCTTCGGAACGCAGCGATTTCGGGCAGATCGCCCGCTACGCCGGCGATATCGGCTGCAGCCCGGAAGAAGTCAATCTCGCCCAGCTGCAATCGCTTGCCTGGACCGAGGAAATGACCGGCGAGGCGAGTGCGGCGGCAGTCGACCCCGCCACCCCCAAAGCCGGGCGGCGATAGCCCCGCCTGGAAATGCCGCTCCAAATGAAGCAAGGCGCAGAAGACTGCGCCTTGCTTCATTCTGCCGCTCGATTCCATCTCAACCCCGGTCATCTTCGGGGCCGCCGGAAAATCGGCTTCAGCCCTTTCGCAGCTGCTGCCGGTACACCAGCGCCATGATGGCCAGGCTGGCCGATTTGCTCAGATCCTTGAACTGCACGCCCATCGTGTGCACGGTTCCCCCCTTCTCGGTGCGCGACTCGGCGCCGCGCATCACCACGTCCGCCCGGATCTCCTCCTCGAGGTCGTCGCCCATCCTTACCTTGAAACCGATCAGAAACCGGGCATTCTGGGGACATGCGACGGGTTCGGGCAGCACGAGCTTGGCGCCGCCTGCGCTCAGGTCTTGCAGAACGACATCCAGGCTGGTGCCGCTCACCGGGTCCTGCAGGCTTGCCGGCAGATCGACAAGCGCGCGCAGCGTCCTCCTGATCTTGGTCGCATACACCAGCCCGGGATACTCTAGGTGCAGGTGCGGCATCGGCTGCGTGTGCGAGATCAGAACCCGGGTCCGGAAGGTGAACAGGCTGGTGCCGGAAAACGTCTTGACGTTAAAGAGCGCACCGTCCTTGACCAGCAGCGGCTTGCCGGAAACGACCGGAGTGGCCACCACGATGGCGCGACGCTTCAGATAACCGATCAGCACCGCGAGCATGTCGGCCCCCACCACTTCAAGGGCAGAGTGCAACTGCAGGACCTCGCCTGGCTGCAGCGCGAGATCGTCGAACTGGACGGGGTCGCCCGCCGGCTTGGCCTGGTCGTCGTCGCGCGGCCCAAGGCCCATGGGCGGAATGTCCGGCCTGGAGCCTTTTTGCCTGGTATTGGTGTCGGCCTGCCGGAACAGCCCGCGCTCGATCATGGCGGCGATTTGCGCCTGGGTAGCAGGGGCCATGCCCTCCTTCAGCAGCAGCACGCCGCTGCCGTCATACACGGCCCACCGCAGAGGCTTGCCGGCCTCGATTTCGGAAGCGTGTACTGGGATGGTGTTTTTCCTCGGATCGTTCATGGGCCTAAAATTTGTTTTTTATAAAATTCCGGCGTCTGTTCTTGTGCTGTTTCCGCCTCCCGTTTAATTCTTAACGGCTAAGTCGATGAGACTTTTAGATTTTTTCCTCGCCGAACAGAAGCCCATGGCAACCAGCGGGCCTGACGCCGCAAGAGACGGCGCCGGGTTTGAGGATATTCGGCATAATGCGCAACCGCCCCCCTTTCACCCCTCGGCCTCGCGACGCGGCGGCCGATTCATTCAGCAGATCGAACCATGCTTCCTTCCATCGAACACCGACTCGCCGCCGAGATCACGGCCAAACCCGCGCAAGTCGCCGCTGCCATTGCCCTGCTCGACGAGGGGGCGACAGTGCCTTTCATCTCGCGCTATCGCAAGGAAGCGACGGGGGGGCTGGACGACGCCCAACTGCGCCTGCTGGAAGACCGGCTGCGCTACCTGCGCGAGTTGGAAGACCGCCGCGCGGCCATCATCCAGTCGGTCACCGAGCAGAACAAGATGACGCCGGCGTTGCTGCAGGCCATTTCTCTGGCCCCCGACAAGACGCAGCTGGAAGACCTCTATCTGCCGTACAAGCCGAAGCGCCGCAGCAAGGCTCAGATCGCGCTGGAAGCCGGGCTGGAGCCGCTGGCGGATGCCTTGCTGGCGAACCCGATGCTGAATCCGGACGAGGCAGCGGCCCGGTACCTGCGCGACCCGTTCGCCACCGAGCAGGGCGACAACCCCGGTGTTGCGGATGCCAAGGCCGCGCTCGACGGCGCGCGGCAGATCCTGATGGAGCGCTTCGCCGAGGATGCGGGCCTGCTGCAATCCCTGCGCGAATACGTGCAGGAACACGGCGTCGTCGAATCCAGGGTGCGCGAGGGCAAGGAAGCGGCAGCGGAAAAGTACGCCGATTACTTCGACTATTCGGAAACCCTCCACACCGTCCCGTCGCACCGCGCGCTGGCGCTGTTCCGCGGGCGGCGCGAGGACATGCTCGACGTGCGGCTGCGCCTCGACAGCGAGGAAGAGCGGCCCGCCTGGAGCGCGCCGCACAATCCCTGCGAGGCGCGCATCGCCAGCCGCTTCGGCATCCAGGACCAGAAGCGCCCCGCCGACCGCTGGCTGATGGACACGGTGCGCTTCACCTGGCGCGCGAAAATCTTCATGCATCTGGAGCTTGAACTGATGAGTGCGCTACGTACCCGCGCCGAGACCGACGCCATCAAGGTGTTCGCGCGCAACCTCGCCGACCTGCTGCTCGCCGCCCCCGCCGGCCCGCGCGTCACCATGGGGCTGGACCCTGGCATCCGCACCGGCGTGAAAGTGGCGGTGGTGGACGCAACCGGCAAGGTGCTCGACACCGCCACCGTCTATCCACACCCGCCGAAGAACGACTGGAACGGTACGCTGCACGCGCTGGCCAAACTCGCCGAACGGCACCGCGTGACGCTGATCGCCATCGGCAACGGCACCGCCTCAAGAGAAACCGACAAGCTGGCGCGTGATCTCATCCAGCGACACCCCGAACTCAGATTGACCAGCATCGTCGTCTCCGAGGCGGGCGCGTCGGTGTATTCCGCATCCGAGTTCGCCTCGCACGAACTGCCCGAACTCGATGTCTCGCTGCGCGGCGCGGTGTCGATCGCGCGCCGCCTGCAGGACCCGCTCGCCGAACTGGTGAAGATCGATCCCAAGTCGATCGGTGTCGGCCAGTATCAGCACGACGTCAGCCAGTACGAGCTGGCGCGTTCGCTCGATACGGTGGTGGAGGATTGCGTCAACGCCGTCGGCGTCGACGTCAACACCGCCTCGGTGCCGCTGCTCGCGCGCGTCTCCGGCCTCGGCAACAGCGTGGCGCAGGCCATCGTTGCCCACCGCGACGCCAGGGGCCGGTTTGCCAGCCGCGCGCAACTGCGCGAGGTGCCGCGCCTGGGCGAGAAAACCTTCGAGCAGGCGGCCGGCTTTCTGCGCATCATGGACGGCGACGACCCGCTCGACGCCTCCGCCGTCCACCCTGAATCGTATCCGCTGGTGCAGCGCATCCTCGCCGACCTCAAGCAGGACCTCAGGGCGGTGATCGGCAACGGCAGCCTGCTGAAATCGCTCGATCCGTCGAAATACACGGACGCGCAATTCGGCCTCCCCACCATCAGCGACATCCTCAGGGAACTCGAAAAACCCGGCCGCGACCCGCGCCCCGAATTCACCACCGCGACCTTCAGGGAAGGCGTGGAAACCCTGGCCGATCTCAGGCCAGACATGATCCTGGAAGGCGTCGTCACCAACGTCGCCGCGTTCGGCGCGTTCGTCGACATCGGCGTGCACCAGGATGGCCTGGTGCACATCTCCGCCCTGTCGAACACTTTCGTCAAGGATCCGCACAGCGTGGTCAAGGCCGGACAGATCGTGAAGGTGAAAGTGCTGGAGGCCGACGTGAAGCGCAAGCGCATCGCGCTGACAATGCGGCTGGACGATGCGGCGGAGAAGCCCGCCAACAGGCCGGACGCCGCACGCAAGCCGCGCGATTCATACCGGCAGGGCAAGGCAGCGGAGGGAAAATCGAAGCGTGCGCCCGCTGCAGCGCCGGTGGGTGGTGCCATGGCGGCGGCATTCCAGAAGCTGAAGGGATGAGACCGGTTGGCCGGCGGGAAGGCTCAGGCCGGAGCCTGGCCTGCCGGTGCGCAAGGAATGAATCGGAGCGGCCGCGGTTGACTCGCGAAATCCCGCTTCAATTCGTCCGATGAAAGGCAATGCGATGCTTGCCCCCCAGCGCGCTCACAAACGGGCTCAGGGCTCACTTGCTTCCCTGTTTTCCTGCGGGGCCTCAGCCCTGACTTCATCGGAGAAGCGCACCTTCACACTGGTGCGGCTGTTCGTACTCACCGCCAGGCAAAGCTGCCTGGCGGCATAGCAACAAATGTAGTGATTCCGGTCACCCGTTTCCAGAACCGCGCCGCCGGTTTCGTGACAATAACCACGCGGCGAAAACGGTCGATCTGCCCGCGCCCCGGTCACCCAGCATGCTGCGACCAGAATGGCGCCCCATAATGCCCGCTTTTTCATCGCGTCCATGTCTGCCCTCGCTTCCCGGGCGGCTAAGCCCGCGTAATGACAATCTCGAGATATTCGCCAGGCACGACGAGCGAGTTCGATCCACCCACGTTGCTACGCTCGAGCAGTGCCGTGACATCCCTGGTTAGTTGCGCCTGGCCTTGGGTGTCGAGCGCGGCATAGGCCTTGAGCACCGGCCCGTAGTAGCTGCGGAACACCTCCAGCCAGTGTGCAGGCGAGCGATAGCGGAAATTGAATAGTCGCCGCACACAGGCGATGCTGCTCGCCTGAGCGCCGAACAGCTCCACGATGTGCGGCTCGGAGCCCCACAGCGCGGGCGATTGCAGACCTGCCGGCGGCGGGACGTAGGTGCCGATCACACGGAAGAGCTGGCCGATGAAGCCCTCGGGCGTCCAGTTCGTCATGCCGATGCGGCCGCCGATGCGCACCACGCGCAGAAACTCGCGCGCGATCCTGCCATGTTCCGGTGTAAACATGGCGCCAAAGGTGGACAGGGCCACGTCGAAGGATTTGTCCTCGAAGGGCAGCGCCTCGGCGTCTGCCACCTGGAATTCGACATCGAGCCCTTCGGCCAACGCCCGTGCCGCGCCTTTCTCGAGCAGTTGCGGCACATAATCGGTCGAAACCACACGTGCATGCCGGCGGGCGGCCGCCAGCGAGGCGTTGCCGTTGCCGGCCGCCACGTCGAGCACACGTTCGCCGGCGCGCAGATCAACGGCTTCGGCAAGCGATTCGCCGACGATCTGCAGCGTCGTGCCGACCACTGCATAGTCTCCGCTGGTCCAGGTGGCCTGCTGGCGCTGCTTGATAGCATCAAAATCGATACTTGCTGGCTGGATGGCTGGCGGCATGGCTGTTGCCGAGGGTGTGCGGATAATGGATTGCTGGTTCATTTCGATTCTCCTTTGCTTGATTGAAAGGCCTGTCCGGAACGAAGGCCGCTTGTCCCGTCACATTCCTACCAGGCGCGCATCGAATCCACGGCGCACGAAGGTGCCGAGTATCCGCTGCGAGTCGGTGACGGTGGGGTCGTAATCCACCAGCACGATGCGGCTGGTGCGCGGGCTCACCCATGCCCTGCTTACGCCTTTCAGGCCGGCGAGCTCGCCGACCAGCTCGATGCCGAATTCGCGGCTGAGCGTATTTCTGACGTCGACCATGATGTTGGTTGGGCTTGCTTGCATGTCATGTCTCCTGTAGGTTTTATCGGGTTAAATCAGCCGTGCCCTGCGGCCGGCAGGCTCGCCTTGAAGCCTGTGCCTGTGCGTGCCGTGAAAGGCGGTCGGTGATGCCATTGTTCAGCCTGGCGCCGATTTGCGCTTTATCGGGTGTCGGGAAAACTTGACTGTGCGTCCGCAATTGATGAAGGGCTTGATCGTGTATCCATGCAGCTTGATACATCGTCCACTGACAGGGACATGCCGATGAGCCGGGACACGCTTTCCGATCTGCTGCGCAGTGTGCGTGTGCGCGGCGCGGTGTTCTACTATGTGAGCTGCCGCGATCAGTGGTCGGCCGAAGCGCCCCCGGCCCGCGAGATCGCTGCAGCCGTGTTGCCCGGCTGCGAGCACGTCATGGAATACCACATGATCGCCAAGGGCAGCGGCTGGGCGGCCGTCGAGGGGCAGCCTCCGATCAGGCTGGGTGCAGGAGATGTCGTGATATTTCCGCAAGGCGACCCGCACGTCATGTCGAGCGCGCCGGGAATCGAACCCCTGCGCCAGACGGCAGACTGGGTTTTTTCCACGCGCAACGATCCCAAGCCCATACCCATCGCCTATCACCACGGCGTCGTCGATGCCGGTGCGTCGCTACCGGTCGAGGAAGCCGACACGATTGCCGTATGCGGGTTTCTCGGTTGCGACCTCAAGCCATTCAACCCGCTCGTTGCGGTGCTTCCCCGCATTCTGCACCTGGCTGCGGGGCACGCCGGCGACTGGGTCGCACGCGTCATCGACCAGGCGGTGGCCGAATCCAGCAGCCCCCGCCCCGGCGGTGATGCCGTGCTTGAACGGCTGGCAGAAATGATGTTCGTCGATGCCGCCCGCCGCTATCTCGATGCGCTGCCCGAGGACGCAACCGGATGGCTGGCGGGGCTGCGCGACCGCTTTGTCGGCAAGGCGCTCGAACGCATGCATGCAGAGCCCGATCACGCGTGGAGCGTCGAAGAACTCGCCCACGAAGTCGGCCTGTCGCGGTCTGCCCTGCATCAACGATTCATGCATTACCTCGGCCAGCCGCCGATGCAATACCTGGCCAGCTGGCGCATCCAGCTTGGCGCTCGCCTGCTGCGGGAATCGAACCGTACGGTCGCAGCCATTGCGCTCGACACCGGCTACGATTCTGAAGCCGCCTTCGCACACGCCTTCAAGCGCGCGATGGGGGCACCACCCGGCGCATGGCGGAAGGCGCAGGCAGCGCGAAACGAATAAAACCATCGGCAAGCTATCCGTCCTTGCCCGCGGGAGTAGCGGATGAATATGGTGTCCAGGCTGACCTTGCAGTTCTTGCGTATGGGCGACTCCGCTGTTCCTGTCCGATTGTTCGCGCCGAGAAAAGGGCGCAGGATAGGCCAGGTTTTGTGCCCTGACGCTGCAGCGTGGCTGACTGAACGAGGAAACTGCAAATGACCTTCTACAACATCATCTTCGGCATCCTCTTCCTCGGTGCTTGCCAGGCTGTCCTACTCAGCCTGAACCGCGAAACCGACACCGGGTTTCTCACCCTCGTTGCCCTGATGATCTTCAATGACGCAGTAAACACGGCCGAGACGGTGGAGGAACGCAAGTTCGATTACACGATCGGGATGAAGCTTATTGATCTCGCCAGTTTCCTGGTTCTTGCCACGACCTTGATTTTGCTGAGCGAGAACACAAAAAATTTCCTCGACGCGCCAATTTATTCGTCTCTACCGGAATGTATCAGGCACCCAAGTGCGCCTCCGGCACTCCTGCTGGTGTACTGCGGGCTCGTCGCCGGCTGGAATCGGGCTTCAAAGGATATATGGAAGCGGAGCGAGTGGCCCTGGTACCTCATTGCCTCGGTGATCGCGATTGTCATCGCGCTCCTCGTGCTGGTCGGATTGCGCCCCTCCAGGATCGCGCATTCCACCGCGTATGCCTTGGTGACCGGCATTGCAATGCTGGGAACGCTTGGCTATCTGGTTTCATATTCGTTCATCAAGAAAGAACAAACAGGGTCAGGCTGACCTGCCCCGGGCTTCGATCTTGTGACGTCAAATCGACATCAAGGAGAGCGCCATGACCATCACCAACCAACAGTCCGGAACCCGCGTTCATGAAGTGGCCGACGGGATTTATCGCATCAATACGCCGGTGATGCTTGAAGGAGGCAGCGGATTTTCGTTCAACCAGTACCTTATCAAGGACGATGAGCCCCTGTTATTCCACACCGGGCTGCGCAAGATGTTTGCGCTTGTGCGCGAAGCCGTGGCCTGCGTACTGCCGCCAGAATCGCTGCGTTACATAGGCTTTTCCCATGTCGAAGCAGACGAATGCGGCTCGCTCAACGAATGGCTGGCTGCCGCCCCGCAAGCCGTCCCCCTCTGCAGCCAGGTGGCGGGAATGGTGTCCATCAACGATATGGCCGATCGTTCCCCCCGCACCCTGGCAGACGGCGAGGCGCTTTCGCTTGGCCGCCATCGCGTGCGCTGGTTCGATACGCCGCACCTCCCCCATGCTTGGGAATGCGGACTTTTGACGGAAGAGCGCACCCAAACCCTGTTCTGCGGCGATTTGTTCACCCAGCCCGGCGCAGGTTCCACGCCTGTCACCGAGGCAGACATTCTCGGCCCCAGTGAAGCGTTTCGCTCACAAATGGATTACTTCTCGCATACGACAAACGCGGCCGGGATACTGGAACGTCTGGCCTCGACCGAGCCAACCATCCTTGCCTGCATGCATGGCAGTGCCTGGCGGGGCGATGGTGCACGGCTTTTGCGCGCGCTCGCTGTCAGACTGTCGGGATAAGACGTTGTCAGCGGGGGCGCCGCATGACGGGGCGGAGGGCACGGGGCTGCGGCCGGTTGCGGATCGGCCTGGCCGCCAGCGGCCCTGTGTCAATGCAAGACCGAACCCCGTGCGACCCCATCCGCGGGGCAATCCGTGCAAACTGTCGCGTCACTGCCAGGGCGTACCATACAGCCGCAGCGTGGCCTTGAAGCCCTTCTGATTCTCCAGCGGAATTGCAACGTAGGGCTTGCCCTGTTCATCCTCCCTGCTTTCGGCAATCCTGTCCTCGGCACTCGACCATCCGCTGTCGGCCAGGACATAGCCCACCCGCCATGACTCGTCGGGCGTGTCGGGAGGGATCGCGTTGATGACGATGGTGTCGCGGAACAGGTATTCACCCGGCATGTAATGCTGGTCCACCGAAGACTCTTCCCCCAGGTAGGTCAGCATGGACACCGAAAGCTGAACGGAGAACATCATTTCCTTGCTTCGCTGGGGCCGCTTCGACATATCCAGGAACACGGAGAACAGGGTGGGCTGTCTCGCCGCCTTCAACAGCCTGCCTTCCTCGTCGAACAGATCGGAGCGCTGGCGCAGGATGGCGCTGTTGTTCGCAATCGTGCGCCGCGTCAGGTCGAAGTCCAGCGCGCCCCGGGTCGCCACCGTCACTTCGAAGTAGTAGCCCACGCGGGTTCCGAGCAGCTTGCGCACCAGACCGATCGGTGGCAGCGGCAGGTCGTCCACCCACAGCGTACCGTCCACGCGTATATCGCCGAACAGGAAGCGGACCAGATTCTGGAACCCCTCTTCCGAATTCACGATGCCATACGCGCCGCTGTGGCTGCGATGGACATGCGCCCGCGGCGCCTCGTCCACGTAGGCGTTCGAGATCCGCACCAGGCCGTCGCTCAGTTCCCCGGCCAGCAGGCGGGATACGCCCCGCGCCACGTCGTAGTCCTTGCTGTTGGTCCCCACCAGACAGAAGAAGCGAGCCGGGTCGAATTTGTTGTCGAGCGAATTCGCGGCGGTTTTCCTGTCCTTGATCGCCAGGTATTCGCGCATCCTGTCGCGGTTGAAATTGTTCATGTCCCACAGATCGAAAAAGCCCGGCACGTTCTTGCCCGCCATCTCGATGCCGTTATGGGGCGTGGCGTAGGTAAACACCTTGTCGACCAGCCTGCGCGCCTCCTTGCTGCCTATCCGGTCGTTCTGCAGAAAACAGCGGCAGACCAGCCCGCCCATGGAATGAGCCACCAGGTAGACCCTGAAGTCGGCGGGCTTCATCTGGCCGCCGCTGCACACCTGATCGCGCACGCGCAGGACCAGGTCGCTCAGGCCCTGCGCCGCCTGCTCGACCGTGGGCACCACGCCAGAACCGAAGTCCGGATCGGCCACATCGTAATAGCGGTGGATGATGATGCTCTCCGGCGCGATCTGCCCGGTTTCCAGTTGCAGGCCGTCCTGGTAGATATCCTTGTAGCCCAGCTTCATCAGCCGCACGATGGGCGACTCGAAGAACACCTTGCGTACCGCCCCGTTCCACGCCTGACGGGACTTGGTCGAGCCGCATTCCAGTCCCATGTACGGCGTCGAAGTCGTCTCCGCGATCTCCGCCCTGGTCATCGCGTAACCGCGAACATAGATGATGGGATAGCGTTGCCTGGTGGTCATGGCGTCTTTACCTTGTGCGAAAACCCGCATTCTAGGGCGTTCGACCACGATGCCGTGCAGTCGAGGCTGAAACGCACGCCCGTCCTGGCGGCCCCCACGCTTCGGCGGGAGCGCAGACGCGGCCCATCCAGGGAACAGCTGACGCCCGCAACCAGCGGGATGCCGCCGGGCAATGACGGCTGTCTCCATTACAAGACAGAAAATCTCTTTTTTTAATAACGGCTTGCCTCTAAGCGCCCATTTCGCGTCGTCTGATGGCGACAAAACGAAACCTGGCCGAGACCGAGAACAGCACATAAGCAATTGATAAATAAAGGCTATACAAACATGGCACGGCTTATGCTGTAGAAAGCCTGGCTTCTCGGCATGAAAGCCTTTATTCAAATCTCATCCATCAAGGAGTATCGAAAATGATGCAGAAAATCCAACCGATCCGCAGCACGCTCTTGACTGTTCTCATGGTCGGCTTCGCCACGGCCGCCTCGGCCGCGGGCGTAGGTGTCAACGCCAATGCCGGTGCCCAGGCCGGCGGCAACGCGGAGACCCACATGAGCCCCGCCGGCAGCGCCAATAGCAATGCCCAATGGCAAGACGGCGCGACCAAGGGGGCAGATCGTGCCACCGAGCGCATGAGCCCGAAAGGCGCCGACATGAAGCAATCGGTCGACGTGGAGTCCGACGCCACCGGCAAGGCGGTCCTGAAGGGCAAACGCTGACACTTCCCTGCTGCCTGTTGCCGCGTGGCGGCAGCCAGGGAGCAGGGTGAATGCCGCTTTCAAGCCCGGCTGAACGAAGCCGATCCTGTTCCCGGCGGGACCCGGTCCCGCCTTCCCTCCCGGGCAACCTGCCCCGGATTATCCGAATACGACAGAAGACGAACCCGAGCCCGCTCAACCCGCCCCCTTCGCTGACAGGAGGCACGTTATATGACACGCATCCCCCATTTTTTCAGTTTCATCCAGACACTCAAGCACATCCTCAGCCACGTCGGCGTCACGCTGCTGGCTGTCGGCATCGCTTTTTCCCTGCCCACACTGGCGAAGTTCATCCTCTTTACCTGGTGGCCCATGATGAAAGACGATTCGCAGCTCCTGCTGATCAATGAAATCGTTTTTGCCGCCGTGCTGGTGCTGCTGTTCAATCTACTCCTGGGCGCACGGCAGGGACGCCTCAGCTACCGGATGAACCGGCTGGTCTCACTGGTGCATGTGCGCGAGGAGGACAACCGGTTCTCGCGCCGGATCGACCGCAAGCTGCTCGACCGCATCACCGGCACCCGCGACGTATCGGTGATGTCGGTCACCGGATACGATACCTTCGTGTCGCGCCGGCGCAATCTGCACAACGTAATCGACCACAGCTACGAATTGCGGGTCATGCTGATGAACCCCTATAGCGCCGGCGCCATGCGGCGCATGGCCACCCTGGGCGACCCCGCCCCGCTGCTCGACATCTACTGCCAGGAGACCACAGCCACGATCGAGCGGCTGACTGCCCTGGCGACCGCAGGCAAGCAGGTCACGCTCAAGTTCTACGAGGATCCGCCCTTCTGGAACCTGATCGTTACCGGGGAATACGTGTGGGTGCAGTATTGCCACGACGGCCACGAGCTGCGCAACCAGCCGGAATACGTCTTCGCGCTGCAAAAGGACCAACCCACGCAAGGTCTGTTCTCGGCGTTCTACGTGCACTTCCTCAACCATTGGTGCGACCCCGGCCACCCGGAATACGACTTCGCTACCCACGAACTGATTTATCGCGACAGCAAGGGCAACGAAGTGAAGCGGCGCCCCTTCCCGCCGCAGGCCGATCGCAGCCAACACCAGGGGATCGTCTTGCTGGCGGGCTGATGCCCGCTATCTACCCTTGCCGGCCCGGCAGCAGGGCTCCTTGCCTTGATGGCACTCGCAGGCGCGAGGATGCGTGAGCACCATCTGCCCCGGCGCCTCATGTGCGGGATACCCGGCTACACGAGGAATGGTGCTGACCTCCTCTATTTTCCCGGGCGGTCCGGCTACGTCCTGTCCATGTGTTAAAGCAAGACGGCATCTCGTATCCTTGCTGCTGTTCTTGCTGTGCGATTGCCACATCACCAACCGCCTCGTACGTATACCGCGCTATCCGTACGCACGCTCGATCAGGCGTTCACATCGCCGGTGCGGGTGACCCATGCAGCCCCCCACTCGCTCACGCCCGCCGCAATGGATGCCCAAAAAGCATGCGGGCCGGAACCAGCCGGCCCATGCTGTGCGGTGCGAACGGTATCGACTATGAATTCGCGCGGCGGCGGGTCAGTGTCATCGCAACAAACCCAGCCCCGGCAGCTCATGCGTATGCCCCATACATGATCCACGCAGCCTGGCCTATATTGGATAGATGCTTGTGCGCAGGCGAAATGACAACTTGCCCTGAAACCTCGTCAGGAGAACTTGCCCTTGGACAACCCTGGCCAACAATCTTCGTATTCACAGGATCAGGGCATCCTTGTCCCGCAGATTACGCAGAGCTTTCGCCAGCTCCCTATATCGCTGATCGTCAATCTGGCCAACGGATTCGTTCTTGCAGTGGTTCTATGGGACGCCGTGCCCGCATCTGCCCTGCTAACCTGGTCAGGCTTGCTCATTGCCGTCACGGGGGCTCGATTCCTCACCTTGCGGGCATTTACAAACGCCTCTCCCAGGAGCGAGTCGGATCATGCTGTCTGGACAAAGTATTTCCTGGCAGGCGCATGCGCTGCCGGGGTGGTGTGGGGGCTGTCCGGAATTCTCCTGTTTCATCCCAGTTCCTTCCCGCATCAGGTCGTTCTCGCTTTTATACTGGGAGGCATGGTGGCCGGGGCCGTTCCGTTGCTGTCGTCCGTGGGTCACGCCTATTGGTGCTTCGCAATTCCGGTCGTGGCCCCCATCAGCATACGAATGATGTTGGTGGGCGATCGCATCCATCTCATCATGGGCCTGATGATGGCCATCTTCGGTCTCGCCATGCTCGCCACGTCCGTCCGGGTGCGTCGCCTGTTTCACGACTCGGAAAAACTGCGCCGCGAGCTGTACTCATCAATCGAGGTGGGGCAGGCGCTGGAATATCTGGTCCGTCTGGACAGTCTTACCGGTATCCCGAACAGACGGCTGTTCGAGGAAGAACTCAGCAAGGAGTGGGCAAGGGCAAAACGCGACAATGCGCCGTTATCACTCATCACGGCCGACATCGATCACTTCAAGGAATACAACGACCACTATGGACACCCGGCTGGCGACCTGTGCCTGGTGGAAGTTGCGCAGGCCATGTACCACACGCTGTCCCGCCCCGGCGATGTGGCGGCCCGAATCGGCGGCGAAGAGTTTGCATTCCTGTTGCCGCAGACTGATTTGAGCGGCGCGATATCCGTGGCCGAGCAGATACGCGAGCGTATCCTGGCCTTGAACCTTCCTCACGAAGCATCACCCGTGGCAAGGCAGGTCACCCTGAGTTTCGGCGTATCCTCGTTCGAGCTTGCTTCCGTTTCCTCGCCTGCCGAGCTGATCCGCACATCAGACATGGCGCTCTATGAAGCCAAACGCTGCGGACGCAACAAGATTGTGGCAGCCCAGAAAACGGCATCGGCTCTGGTCGCGTGAGCCAAGAGGCCAGGTTGGAAATTTCTAGCGGCGCTTCCGAGCGCAAAACAATTCGACCCCGAGCTAACTTTTTTTAGTTTATTTCCGAAGCCGACCCTTTGATTTGATGCAATACCCTGGATCGCGGGCATGTGGTTTTGCAAGACCCCGACGTTCTAGGCCATCCGTACTGACAACGGCTTCGCGCCGCAGGCGGGCAACACGATGTTTGCCGCGCGCGATGCCCGCTTCATTCAGCCCCCGCCAGGTCTTGACTGCGCCGTAGGCTTGGCGGTGCGCCAGATGGATTTGGTGGATGTGCGAAAGCAGCCTGGCGTTGGCCTGGTGACGCCCGGAAGGCAGGCGGTTGCACCCGTCGTAAAAGCCACTGCGGGAGACCTTGAGCACCCGCTTCATGGCGGCCGCGCTGAACTGCCGGAGAGGTTCACGCATGAAGGCGTGCTTCACGGCAGTTCCTTGGCAAAGTACGCGGCGGCCTTTTTTAGGATGTCCCGTTCTTCGGTGCCTTTTCAGTTCACGCTTGTCTGTTCCCTATTGTTCACAGAGTTTTCTGTGCCCCTTTTTGTTTGCCTGTTGAGCCTGGATCTTATTTGATTCGGATCGACAGACGGGCAAGAATCATTCGTCGGTGACGGCCCCGGTGGCGTTTCGGCGGAAGACCACGGGCACGCCACCGGCTGTCCGCTTTACCATCCATTGCGCCAGTGCGCTGTCCAGATAATCGGCGTGTCCGGGAAACCAGCGCTGCAACTCAGCCGCCAGACGGCGGCCGATCTCGACGTTGCCTTGTGCAACCGCAGCCTGAACTTCTTCGACCGAGTGCAGCACCGCATTGTGTTCGTCGATATGACATCCTGCCGCCGGAAAGTCAGTGCTGTTCATCCACAGCGCCTCTTCGTCGAAATGACGCTTTGCATGCTCGGCAAACGCGTCGAGGGCACTCGCGAAGTCAGCGTCCGAAGCATTCAGCATGGCGTTGACCGTCTCGACAAACTCGCGGTGCGTTTCGTCCATCTTGCGGTAACCAAGCGCGAAAGCGTCGCTCCATACGAACGGGACGTGAGATGACATTGCGGCTACCCTTGGGATCAACGAGTGGAAATCATAATATATACCCGAACGAGGCGACGCGCGCCCGCATTGTGCGCTGCCCATATTGCGTCCGTTATCGGAGCGTTAACGGTGAAGCATTTGCACCGCACATGCTGGAGGATACAACGGGGGCAGTTCACCCTGGCCCCTTTGATTCTCGCTCCGTTGCGGCGCCGCGCGCCTCCATAAATCTGGTCAGAATCGGACCACAAATCATGCCGAGGGCCAGGCGCAGGTCATTGTTGGGAATCACCATCGTGGTCGGGCGCGACATGTAAGCGTCGGGAATGCGCCTGAGCAAATCGGGAAAATCATAGCGCTCGCGGTCGCGAAAGTGGATGACGCACAGCGATTCGTCGGCCAGCGGCACGTCGCGCGCAATGAACGGGTCGGAGGTATCCACCAGCGGCATGCGCTGGATATTGATATCGGTCAGGCCGAACTGGGGAACGATGTAATGGATATAGTCGTCCATGCGACGCAGGATGGTTTCCACCGATTCCTCGGGCGTACACGTGCCCTTTTCGCAGTCGCGGTGGATCTTCTGTATCCACTCCAGGTTGATGGCAGGCACCACGCCGATCAGCAGGTCCACATGCTGGGCCACGTCGATGCCTGGGCGTCCCGCGCGACGATCGATTTCCGGCGGAAAGTGGCGCGAGTCGACCTTGCGGCGCGTCCAGGTGTTGGCCATCAGGCCGCCATGCTGCCCCTCGTAGAACAAGAGATCGCTGCCCGGCTGCAGGGGCGACCAGGGCGTGAACTCGCCCGCTTGCACCCCCAATTCCTCGCCGTGCCCGGCAGTGTGCGCATACTGGCGAACCACCCCGCTGCCGCATTCGCCATAGGTCCTGAAAAACGATTCCAGTTCCGGGAAATGATTGCACTCGGGCCCGAACCAGGAAATCTTGCGGCCGCTGCCCCGCGCTTCCTCAAGCAAGGCGGCGAACTGCCGATCGGTATAACGCCGGAAACCGTCGCCATGAACGATCGCGGGTTTGATGTTCTGGCGCTCGAAAATGAACTTGAACGCGTGGCGTATCGTGGACAGGCCAGCACCGGACGAACCGGTGACAGCAATGATGGGATGCTGCCGGGACATGTTCGGTTATTCCCCCAGACTGGCCAGAAGGCCGCAGAGCAGAAAGTTTAACCCGCGCATCTCGCGAAGAACAGAATCCGGACATCGCGAGACCCGGCGTATGGAAAAAATCAGAACGAGAGAAATAGTGAATAGGAGAAACAGGCTCCGGAGAAATAGGGCGTCAAACACGATTATTGACCTCAATATCGTATCTGACCCTCATGGCGCTAAGTTAAGCCTTGCGGACATCCGGCGTTCGAGGATTTGTTGACGCGCCAAACGTCTGGGTACAGTAAGTAAGGGCAATTTTTTGGGTCGTCGTTTTTTGGCGCGTGGCTCGACGCGACCGGGACGAAGGGGAAGGGTGAGCGATGCGATGGCGCCCAAGACCGTGGCGAACATGAATGCCAGACGGCGGCCTGGGCAGCGCCGAAGTTGCGTGGCGAAGGCTACCAACAGGCGTTTGGCGCCCGCAAAGCTCAGCATCCGCGGCAGCACCTCGCCAAGATAGGCAGCCGATGCCATGCTCCAGCGCACCAGGTTGTAGGCCAACAGATGCACCGAGATTTCCTTTCGCACCATCTCCGGCGTCTTGCAGCGCAGGATGTCCATGTGCATCGTGACCTTGATCGTGCGCCAGTCCACTTCGATGTTCCAACGCAGCGTGTAGAGTTGCTCCAGCTCACGCGGTGTAACCTGCGCTTCGTTCGGCAGGGTGGTCACCAGGACGCGGTTGTCGACTTCCGCCTCGCGTAGCTTCAACGTGGCCGGGTAGCTTTCGTAGTCTGCGCAGTTCATCCAGGCAGGCCGTTTTGGTCGCGGCCACTCGACGAGATGGTCGCGGACGCCAAGGGTTTCGCCCACGGAGAAGTCCGTTACCCGGCGGCCGTGCTGGAACATGAGGACATCGGCACCCCTTGCCGTGACATCGGCAATGATCCACCAGGTCGCCAACAGGGCGTCCGCCAGCAGTACATCTCCGGCTTGCAGCAAGGGAATCAGCTCGCGCAGCATGGTTTGCTCGCCGCTGCCTTTGCCTTCGCAGGCGCTAACTGCATGGCCCAGTACCGCTCCGCTGGCCAGTCCGATCAATCCGCTCAAACGCGCAACCGGGAAGCCCAGTCCGGGCTGCTGCTCCGCGCTTTGGGGGAAAGCGCACTGGCTCGCGAGCGTATCCGGCATTGACACCGTGGTGCCATCAAACAGCACCAGCCGCCGTCCGCGCCAACGCCACGACTTCGGCAGGCGGGTTTCCAGCCGTTCGCCCGTGGTCCGATACAGCCGATCCACCATCTCCTGCGGCAGACGTTGCCGCGCCTGGCAGTAGGCTGACGTGTTCAAGCTGCAGGTGCTTTGCCTTTGGCCGACCCGTTCCGAGAGGCGGCGGCCAACCACGTCCTGGCACGCTTGGTCTTCGGAAAGCACCTGTTCGATGAAGTGGCGCAAGGTCGTCAACGGGGGATAGTGCCGATGACGAAAGACTGGCGCGGATTCCTCGATCGTCCCCATGATCTCCTCCGTCGGCAATACTTGTTCGAACACTCCTTGCCCGCCTTGGGCAAATCGATGTCGCAGTTCCCACACTTCGCGGCGCAGTCGCCTTGTACGTCTGCTACGATCCATTTGGCTGACCTCCGTCGTTGCCGTCCTGTCGTCGTCAAACTTCAGTAAAGCAACTTTCGGCTCGGTCAGCCTCCCCATCGGGAGCTTAACTTAGCGCCATGAGTATCTGAGAATCATCTAGCCGACCTCCCACCGCGGTGAGGCGGAGGAGTAAAAAGCG
>ERZ761609.358-NODE-358-length-56193-cov-853.598668_pt1 | contig 56193 bp, 61 predicted proteins | sample MGYA00511163_ERZ761609 | MGnify/ENA primary metagenome ERZ761609 (study PRJEB28899, sample SAMN02445070) | bioreactor sludge metagenome | biome: EBPR sludge | place: Australia: Brisbane, Thorneside Wastewater Treatment Plant | collected 2011-12-16 ... | reverse complement strand
CACCCCATCCACCGAAAGGAGAAACACATGTCAAATCAAAAGTCTGGTGTCGCGTTCGCCGCCCTGCCGAAGGCGTCGGCGCGCCCTGCCCGCCGCCTCTGCGCGCTGCTGCGCTTGGCGGTGGTGCTGCACCGCGGCCGCAGCAGCGAACCGCTGCCGGCCATCACCCTGCACGTCGATGGGCAGCGCTTGCAGTTGCTCTTCCCGGCCGGCTGGCTGGCGGCGCATCCACTGACTCGCGCCGATCTGCAGATCGAAGCCGCCATGTTGAGCAAGGCCGGCTTCGCGTTGCGCTTCGGTGATGCCAAACGAACCAGCGAGCAGGTGCCGCCGGTTCAGGCCTGAGGTCGCGGCGGGTGCGGCGCTGGCTGCTCCTCGGGCTGCTGCCGTTGCCGCTGGCTTTCGCATCGTTGCTGCTGGCGACCGCCGAGTCGCAGCCGCTGGTCAGTCGCAGCGACAGCATCTCGAGCACTTCGATCGCCGACGCCAGGCGCCTGCTGGCGAGCAACGACCCCCGTCGCCTGCGGCGCGGCGACGAGCGCACCGCGCTCATTCCCGTCGGGCTGATCGACACCACCATCAACCACTTCGCCAGCCGCAGTCTGGGTGGCCGCGGCGCCTTCGTCGTCGTCGAGCAGCGGGGCGAGATTCGCCTCAGCGTTCCCTTGCCTGGCTTCCCCGGCACGCGCTACCTCAACGTGCGGGCGGTGATCGGCGAGGCCGATGGCCGCCCGCCGATCACCGCAGCGTCGGTCGCTGCGCTGCCGCTTCCCGCGTGGCTGGCCGAGCTCGTTGCCGCAGCCGTGATCCGCGCTGCCGGCGTCGCTGACCAGTGGCAGGCTGCGGAACAGGCGATCCGCCGGGTGGACTTCGATGCCGGCGGTGGCAACGTCGTCGTCCGCTACGTCTGGCAGCCGGAGTTGCTCGAGCAGGCGCGGTCGCTCGCCGTCACCGCCGATGACGTCGACAACCTGCGGGCTGCGCAAGCGGCGCTGGCCGGGCTCCTCGACCATCGCGCCGGAACAGCACCGGTACCACTGGCGCAGGTGCTGCTGCCGCTCCTGCGCTGCTGCAGCGAGCGGTCACCACGCTACGGTCACGCTGCCCTGCTCGTTCTGGCGGCCTACCTCTCGGGACACTCGTTGGCGCACGCGCTTCCCGAGGCGCGCTCCTGGCCGCGCGCGCGGCGCGTGCGCCTGGTTCTGCACGGGCGCTACGACAGCGCGCAGCACTTCGCCGTCTCGGCCGCGCTCGCCGCCTGGGCCGGTGAGCCGGCAGCCAACGCCATCGGTGTCGACAAGGAGCTGCGCGACGCGCGCGGCGGCAGTGGCTTCTCGTTCGCCGATCTGGCAGCCGACCGTGCCGGCACCCGCTTCGGCGAGCTCGTCGCCGCGCACTCGCCGCGCCTGCAGACGGCGCTGCGCGGGCCCCTCAGCGACGGCGACCTGGCGCCATCGCTCGCCGGGCTGCCCGAGGGCCTGTCGGCGGCCGACTTCGAACGGCGCTTCGGCCAAACTGAGAGCGCGAACTACCGTCAGCTGGTGGCCGAAATCGAGCGCCGCCTCAGCGTCATGCCGCTCTACCGCTGAGCGGTGCGGCACCCGGAGCGGTGATCGGCGACGCTCAGCGTGGCCGGCGCCCGGCAATCCAGAACCACGCCAGCGCCGCAGCCTGCGCCGCGAAGAGGACGAAAAAGGCGCTGCGGTGCGCCATCGCCACGCTCTGTCCGTACGCCTGCAGCGAGTCGATCAGCAGACCGAGCCCCCACTGTACGCCGAAGGCCCCGATGAAAACCATCAGGTTGAAAGCGGTGTTTGCCCGACCCGAGAGGGCGAGCGGGAAGCCGGCGGCCGCCTGCGAATACGCCAGGGTGCCAAAACTGGAGAAGGTGCCGTAGGCGAGCCAGAGCAGGTGGCTCTGCGTGACCGCCTCGCTGATGATCAGCGCCAGGGTGACGAGCGAGAGGCTGAGGCCGGCGCCGAGAAGCTGCACCGGCTTGATCCCGCGGCGCGCGAGAGCCGTCGCCAAGAGGCCGATCAGCACATAGGCAAGCAGCATCGCGAGGCTCATCCCCGCCATGTGCTCGGCCGCCATCGTGCGCGTGTAGCCATTCACCTGCATCAGCCAGGAGATCGACCAGAGACTCTGTACTGCCATGAAACCTCCGGTCAGGCTCAGGCCGAGTGGCGCGAAGCGCCAGAAGTGGCCGCTGCCGAAGACCGCTCTCACCCCCGCCCACTGGCTGGCGAGTGGCTCAGGTCGGCTCCCCTCCTTCGCTTCGGGGACGCTGGCGAACAGCCAGGCGGCGACGATCAGGGTCAGGCCGGCGAGGACGATGAAGATGTCGCGCCAGCCGGTGAGCTGCAGCGCGGCCTCCAGCGGTGCAGTCGCTGCGAGGGCGCCGAGCCCTCCCGAGGTCATGATCCAGCCGGTCAGTGAAGCCTGCCGTTCGGCCGGAAAGCTCAGCGAGAAGGCCTTGAACGCGGCCATCAGGCAGGCCGAGACACCGAGACCGATGAGGCCACGCCCGGCAGCCAGCTCCGCGATGCTCTGTCCGAAAGCGAAGGCGGCAGCACCGGCGGCGGCAAAGAGCAGCAGTGCCGCTTCGACGCGCCGCGCACCGAAACGGTCCAGCAGCATGCCAAGCGGCAGCTGAGCGGCGGCGAAGGCGAGGAAGTAGGCGCTTGTCAGCAGCCCCAGATCGCCCGCCCCAAGCTTCAGTTCGTCGGCGAGTACCGGGCCGATGACGGCGTTTGCGGTGCGGTAGAGGTAGGAGAGGAAGTAGGCCCCGGCAAAGGGCAGGAAGAGTCGCAACCACAGCATCTTCGATGGATCCTCGCTGATCTCAGTCCGTATTCCACAGCCAGGCGGCTCCGCGCACACCCGATGAGTCGCCATGCCTGTTGCGCAGCAACCGCGTGCGAACGACGTCGGAGAAGACGTGCCGGCCCCACAGCTGCGGCACCGACCGATACAGCCGATCAATGTTCGAGAGCCCGCCGCCAAGGACGATCACATCCGGGTCGAGGACGTTCACGACCATTGCCAGTGCCTTGGCCAGTCGGCGCATGTAGCGCTGCAGCGTCGCCTCGCAGGCATCGTCGCCGACGCTCGCGCGATCCGCTATCTCCGGCGCGGTCAGCGCCTCCCCCGCGTGCCGCAAATGATCGGCGGCCAGTGCCGGACCCGAGAGCCAAGTCTCGATGCAGCCGCAGCGGCCACAGTAGCACGGCGACGGCGGCAGGCATTCCTCGTCGGGCAGCGGCAGCGGGTTGTGTCCCCACTCGCCGGCAATCCGGTTGGCACCAGCGAGAACCCGACCACGAACGACGATGCCGCCGCCAACCCCGGTACCGAGGATGACGCCGAAGACCGTTTCGGCACCTTCGCCAGCGCCATCGGTCGCTTCGGACAGCGCAAAGCAGTTGGCATCGTTGGCGAGACGGATGTCGCGGCACAGCCGCGCCTGCAGGTCGTCACGCAGTGGCTTGCCGATCAGGCAGGTCGAGTTGGCATTCTTGATCGTGCCATCGACCGCGGACTCGGCACCCGGGATGCCGACGCCGACGCTGCCACGCTGCCCGAGGTCACGCTCGGCTTCCGCCACCAGCTCGCCCATGGCGGCAACTGTCTGGTGGTAGTCGCCGCAGGGGGTCGGTCGCCGCCGGCGCAGGAGAACCCGTCCACGGTCGTCGAGCGCCACCAGCTCGATCTTGCTGCCGCCGAGGTCTATTCCGAGTCGCAAAACCGCACCTCCTGAGCTCTTCCTGCTCCCGGGTGGGGGAGCTGCCGGTCGCCCGCCGCCCGGCAGCGTCTGCGTACCCGCTCGGCGGGCGCATCGCAACCGGCACAGTGCGGCCCTGGCGAACGCCGGCAGGATGGGGGAGAATGCTGCCGAATGCAATAGTCGGCAGCCGACAGGGGAAAAGAGCAGTTGGCTCTTGCGTCGGCTGGTGGCAGTCGGTATACTCCGCGCCTCTCGACTGATCTGCAGCCTTTCAAAGGGACCCATCTCATGGCCAATAGCGCACAAGCACGCAAACGTGCACGCCAAGCCGTCAAGCAGCGCGCCCACAACGCCAGCCTGCGCTCGACTCTGCGCACGGCGGTGAAGCGCGTCCAGAAGGCGATCATCGCTGGCGACAAGGCTGCCGCCCAGAGCATCTATCAGGACTCGGTGGCGGTCATCGACCGCATCGCCGACAAGAAGATCATCCACAAGAACAAGGCAGCACGCCACAAGAGCCGCCTCTCGGCGCAGATCAAGGGGCTCGCTGCCGCCTGAAGCTGCTGCGCACGCCAGGCAAGCGGCGCCCGCGGGCGCCGCTTTGTCGTTGACCGTTCCGCAAGCCAGGACGCAACGAACACTGGCGGCTGCAGCAGCGAGCCCCCTGGCACCGTTTCACGTTGCCGCGGACGTCGGCGAAGCAGTGCCGATCGGAGTTATAATCGCCAGCGAAGGAGCAGGAGCGAACGCGCCCTGCTGCCACGACGACTGACAGGGCTGACAACACGGTTGCGACGGGGAGTGCTATGGCGGTACTTAATATGGACATGGAGCGGGCGCGCTTCAACATGATCGAGCAACAGATTCGCCCCTGGCAGGTGCTGGATCCGGCGGTCCTCGACATGCTCGGCGAAGTGCGGCGCGAGGATTTCGTGCCGGAGGCGTTGAAGGCACTCGCCTTTGCTGACCTCGAGTTGCCGATCGGCAACGGCCAGACGATGCTGCAACCGAAGGTCGAGGCACGTGTGCTGCAGGAACTGGCGATCAGGAACACCGATATCGTCCTCGAGGTCGGTACCGGCAGTGGCTACATGGCGGCGCTCCTGGCGTCGCAGGCAGAGTACGTCTTCAGCGTCGAGATCGACCCCGTGCTCGCCGCGAGTGCCGGGCGGCGGTTGCAGCAAGCCGGGATCGTCAACGTCACGGTGGAGACGGGGGATGCTTCGCAGGGTTGGTCCGGCCCCTCGCCCTACGACGTGATCGTCATCTCCGGCTCGCTGCCCGCTCTGCCGCAAGTGTTCCTGCAGCAACTGAAGGTCGGTGGCAGGCTCGTCGCGTTCATCGGCGAGCCACCGGTGATGGAGGCCCGGCTGATCGTCCGCACCGACGAGCAGGCGTACAAGGCGCGCAACCTGTTCGAAACCGTGGTCATGCCGCTGACCTCGGGCCAGCGCTCGGGCTTCGTCTTCTGAAGCAGACGTGCCAGGTGGCGTGGTCGGAGTGATGTCGACTGCAGTGTGACGTCGCGGTACGCCGTCTTTCGCCATTCTGGCCGAAAGTGAGATAGCTCAATGCTTCGTGCTCCTGGCGTCGACAAGTGCGCCATCCTGCTTCCTGTCCTTCTGCTCGCCGGTTCGGCACTGGCCGCCGACATCGTTCAGGTCTACCGTGATGCGCTGGCGTACGACGCCCAGTATGTGGCCGCGCGTGCGACTGCCGTAGCCGGGCGCGAGAAGCAGCCACAGGCCCTGGCGGGCCTGCTGCCGACCATTGGCGCTACGGGCAATACCTTCTGGAACGATTCGAGCTACGACGTGCGGCTGCTCGACGGCAACAGCAACCAATTGCCCCCGCAGCACTATCGCCACATCCGTTACAACAGCAATGCCTACAGCGTCAGTCTGACGCAACCGCTCTTCCGCTGGCAGAATCTGGTCCAGTACGACCAATCGAAGCTGCTGGTCATGCAGACCGAGGCGACCTTTGCCCAGGCCGGGCAGGATCTGATTCTCCGTGTCTCGCAGGCCTACTTCGATATCCTGGTGGCGATCGAGAACCTGCGCGCCGTGCAGGCCAACAAGACCGCGATCGCGCAGCAACTCGAGCAGGCAAAGAAGAACTTCGAGGTCGGTACGGCGACGATCACCGATACGTACGAATCGCAGTCGCGCTACGATCTCGCGACGGCGCAGGAAATCGCCGCCGAGAACGAACTCGAGGTCAAGCGCTACGCCCTGCGTGTTCTCATCGGCAAGGATCCCGGCGAGCTCAACCGGCTGCAGCCGAAGGCCGTGATGGACCCGCCACAGCCGGCAACCATGGAACCATGGGTCGAAGCGGCCGAGCGCGACAGCTTTCTCGTCCAGGCACAGGAGGCGGCGGCGGAGGCTGCGGGCAAGACGGTCGACATCAACCGTGCCGGTCACTACCCGACGGTGGATGCCGTCGCCAGCTACTCCGCCAACAACGCCCCCGGCCAGTTCGGCCTCGGTGAAATCGACACGACGACGCGGCAGGTCGGTTTGCAGATCAACATCCCGATCTTCCAAGGGGGCGCCGTCAATTCGCGTACCCGCGAAGCGATTGCCCGCCGTGACGCGGAGCGGGCATCGCTCGACAACGTCCGCCGGACGGCGGCGCTCAACGCGCGCCAGGCCTATCTGGGGGTCGTCAATGGTCTTGCCGAGGTGCGCGCCCTGCAGGCGGCGCTGGTGTCGAGTCTCAGTTCGCTGGAGTCGAACCGTCTCGGCTACGAAGTCGGGGTGCGGATCAACATCGACGTCCTCAATGCGGAAAACCAGGTTTACGTGACGCGCAGGGATCTGGCGCGGGCCCGTTACAACACCCTGCAGAATCAGCTGCGGTTGAAGGCAGCCGTTGGCACCCTGAGCGAGGCCGACCTCGAACGGATCAACATCCTGCTCGAGGCGCCATAAGACCTTCGATCAGTGCTGCCGTCCGTTCGGCCGCGCCCCGATGCGCCTGGCTGAAGCGGCTCGCGGCAGCGCGCATGTTCGCGAGTGCCTGCGGCTGCTGCAGAAGTTCGGCGGCGACTGCCACCGCTGCGTCGGCGTCGGCGATGCGGTAAGCGGCGCCGCAGCCAACGGCATCCGCGCTCGCCTGGGCAAAGTTGAAGGTGTGCGGGCCGAGCAGGACCGGGCAGCCGCAGGCTGCCGCCTCGATCAGGTTCTGTCCGCCGAAGGGCAGCAGCGTGCCACCGATCAGCGCCAGGTCCGCCAGCGCATAGTAGGCGGGCATTTCTCCCATGCTGTCACCGAGCCAGACGCGCGTTTCCGCGTCGGGTAGCGTGCCGGCACTTCGTCGGCAGGACGGCAGCTGCCTGGCGGCGATCAGCTCGGCGACCTCGGCGAAGCGCTGCGGGTGGCGCGGCACCAGCAGCAGCAGGTGGCGGTACGGCAGGCGGGCGAAGGCATCGAGAAGCAGCACCTCTTCCCCCTCGCGCGTGCTGGCTGCCAGCCAGACCGGGCGGGAGCCGAGGAGTTGTCGCCAGTGCGCTCCGAGGCGCAGCTTGTCGGTCGGTGGCGTGACGTCAAACTTCAGGTTGCCACAGACGACGGCATGCCGCGCGCCGATCGCCCGCAGCCGGTCGGCGTCCGCCGCCGTCTGCGCGGCGACCGCGCTCAATGCTGCGACCGCCGGTCGGCTGAGGCTCGCCAGCCGAGCGTAGCCGCGCTGCGAGCGGGGCGACAGGCGGGCATTGAGCAGCGCCATCGGCACCTTTCGCCGGCTTGCTGCGGCAATCAGGTTGGGCCAGATTTCGGTCTCCATCAACAGCCCGAGCTGTGGTCGGTAATGATCGAGGAACCGTCCGCAGGCAGCCGGCAGGTCGTAAGGCAGATATGCCTGCGTCAGACGGCCGGGGTGGCGAAGAACGAGTTCGCCTCCCGTCGCCCGGCCGGTCGGCGTCATGTGGGTCAGGAGGAGGTCGTGCTCGGGGTGCCGCTGCAGCAGCAGGTCGATCAGCGGGCCGGCGGCACGGGTTTCGCCGACCGACACTGCGTGCAGCCAGATCAGTGGCCTGTCCGGCCGCGGCGGGTAGAAACCGTGGCGCTCGCCGACGTGCTGCAGGTACTCAGGCTGCCGGCGGGAACGCCAGAGAAGGCGCAACCAGACCAGCGGCATCGCCAGATGAAAGAGCAGCGAATAGATCAGGCGGATCATCGACAGAGAGCCCGTTCGGCGGCCGCGATGACTTCGCTGACCCCCGGTGGCGCGCCCGCGCTGCCCAGATTGCGGACGAAGCCGCTGCCAAGGACTCCGGTCAGAGCCGGATCGGTCGCCACGTAGAGGGCGATCACCGGCACCCGCAAGGCCGCAGCAAGGTGTGCCAGACCGGTGTCGACGCCGATCGCCACACTGGCCTGCCCGAGCAGAGCCGCCAGCTCGCGCAGACCGAGCGGCGGCGCGACGACCGCCCCGGCAACGGCAGCGGCGATACGTTCGGCACGTTCCCGCTCGCGCGCACTCCCCGCCGGCAACACCGGGGTCAGACCGTTGCGCAGCAGTTCGCCGCCGAGCACGCGCCAGTGTCCTTCGTCCCACAACTTGTCGTCGCGGCTGGTCGCCGTCAGCAGCACCGCCAGGGGGCCGGCCGGCAGCCAGCCGATGTCGAGCGCCGGAGGAACAATCCCGTAATCGAGCGGCAGGTCGACGGCATAGTCGAAGGCCGCAGCCGCCAGCCAGCGATTGCGTTGCACCGCGTGCACGTTGCGCGGAATGACGAAGGTGTTGTCGTAGAAGCGCCCGGCGAGGGGTTCGCGTGCCGCTTCGGCGGCATAGCCCAACCGCCGGCCGCGTGCCAGCCGGCTGACCAGAGCACTCTTCAGCAGGCCCTGCGTGTCGAGCACGAAGTCGTAGGTCCGCGCGCGCAGGTCTTGCCGGAAGTCGAGCAGCTCGCGCCAGGTGGCGGCCCGGCCAAGCTGTCGGCGCCAGCGCCGGATGGCGATCGGGATGACCTCCCCCACCGCCGGGTGCAGGCGTGGAATCTCGGCGAAGCTCTCCTCGACGCACCAGTCGATGCCGGCTTCGGGAAAACAGCGCCGCAAGTCGCTGACCACCGGCAGGTTGTGAATTACATCACCGAGCGACGAGGTCTTCAGCAGTAGGATGTGCATCGCCGGGTGAGGGTGACGAAGGTGGATGGCAGCCGGGAATTGCGCATTATAGGGTCCTTGCCGTTGGTCGTCGCCGCCGTCGCATCTGCCGGCTATAATCCCGCCTCCCGCAAGCCCTGCGCGGCAAGCCGGTTCCGTATGGAGACGATGCAAATGAAATCCCCCGTGATTCGCCCGGTCATCCTCTGCGGAGGATCGGGGACCCGTTTGTGGCCACTGTCGCGCACACACTATCCGAAGCAGTTTCTCTGCCTGGTCGATGACTTTTCTCTGCTGCAGAATACCCTGCGGCGACTCGAGGGTCTCGACGGGCTGGGTAAGCCGATTGCCGTGGCCAACGAGCATCATCGCTTTCTGGTTGCCGAGCAGTTGTTCGAGATCGGTCTCAAGGCAGATATCCTGCTCGAACCGGCCGCCCGCAACACGGCGCCAGCGGTCGCCGCGGCTGCCATCGGGGCGCTTGCTGACGCCGGCAGTGACGAGCCGCCACTGCTGCTGGTGCTTCCCTCGGACCATGTCATCGCCGGCGTCGCTGCCTTTCAGGAAGCCGTGCGGGCGGCAATCCCGCATGCCCGGGCTGGGGCGCTGGTGACCTTTGGCATCCTGCCGGATCGACCGGAAACCGGTTACGGATACATCCGCCGGGGAGCGCCGCTGCCTGGCGGCCATGTTCTCGATCGCTTCGTCGAAAAGCCCGACGCGGCTACGGCGAAGACCTACCTCGATGCGGGCGACTACTTGTGGAACAGCGGCATGTTCCTGTTTCGCGCCGACAGCTTTCTCGATGCGCTGCAGCAGTTTGCGCCGGCGATCCGCGAGCAGGTGGCTGCAGCCTACCAGGCGTCGCGGCGCGATCTCGACTTTCTCCGTCTTGACGAAACTGCCTTCGCCGCCAGCCCGTCGAACTCGATCGACTACGCGGTCATGGAAAGGACCGATCACGGCGTCGTCATACCGCTTGACGCCGGCTGGAACGACATCGGCGCGTCGGATGCGCTGGCGACGCTCGGCCAGGTGGACGGCGACGGCAATGCCCGGCGCGGCGACGTGCGCAGCGTCGACACCAGCAATTGCGTGCTGTTCTCGGAGGGCAGGCTGCTGGCGACGGTCGGTGTCAGGGATCTGGTGGTCATCGCGACGCCCGACGCGGTGCTGGTCGCCGACAAGGCGAAGGCGCAGGACGTGAAGACGCTTGTCGAAGACCTGAAGCGCTCCGGGCGCTGCGAGACGGAGTTCCGCCATGTCGTTCACCGGCCGTGGGGCAACTTCGAAGCTCTTGCGCATGGTCCGCGCTACCAGGTCAAGCGGATCGTGGTCAAGCCTGGCGCCAGCCTGAGCCTGCAGAAGCATCACCATCGCGCCGAGCACTGGGTGGTCGTCAAGGGCACCGCAGCGGTCGTTCGCGGTGAGGAATCGCTCCTGCTTTCGGAGAACCAGTCGACCTACATCCCGCTCGGCGTCGTCCATCGGCTCGAGAATCCGGGCAAGATCGACCTCGAGATGGTCGAAGTGCAGTCCGGCAGTTATCTCGGCGAGGACGACATCGTCCGCTTTGACGACACCTATGGCAGATGACCCGGCGTGGCAGCCGCATGTGAGAGCTTGAGGACATGATACTGGTTACCGGCGGTGCCGGCTTCATTGGCGCGAACTTCGTTCTCGACTGGCTGGCAGCCAGCGACGAACCGATCATCAATCTTGACCGGCTGACCTACGCCGGCAATCGGCAGAGCCTCGCCTCGCTGGCCGGCGACGCGCGCCATGTCTTCGTGCATGGGGACATTGCCGACAGCGAGCTGAGCAGCCGACTGCTCGCGCAGTACTCGCCGCGGGCGATCATCAACTTTGCCGCCGAGTCGCACGTCGACCGCTCGATCCACGGACCGGCGGATTTCATCCAGACCAACATCGTCGGCACCTTCCACCTCCTCGAGAGCGTCCGCGGATACTGGAAGCTGCTGCCCGACGACGCCAGGCGAAGCTTCCGCTTCCTGCACGTGTCGACCGACGAGGTGTATGGCTCGCTTGGCCCGGCCGCCCCTGCGTTCACCGAAGACCACCCGTACCAGCCGAACAGCCCGTATTCGGCGAGCAAGGCGGCGAGTGACCACCTGCTGCGTGCCTACCACCACACCTACGGTCTGCCGGTTCTCACCACCAACTGCTCGAACAACTACGGTCCCTATCAGTTCCCCGAAAAGCTGATCCCGCTGATGATCGTCAATGCACTGGCCGGCAAGCCGCTGCCGGTGTACGGTGACGGCCAGCAGATTCGCGACTGGTTGTACGTCCGCGATCACTGTGCGGCGATTCGGCGCGTGCTGGCTGCTGGCGTTCCGGGCGCCACCTACAACGTCGGCGGCGGTAACGAGAAGGCCAACCTCGACATCGTCCACACCATCTGCGGGCTGCTCGACGAACTGCGCCCACGCCCTGACGGCCGACCGTATCGCGAGCAGATCGCTTACGTCAGCGACCGTCCCGGCCACGATCGCCGCTACGCGGTCGATGCCCGCCGGATCGAACGTGAACTCGGCTGGACACCGGCGGAGACCTTTGCCTCCGGCATCGACAAGACCGTTCGCTGGTACCTGGCGAATCAGGACTGGGTCAGCAACGTGCAGTCCGGCGCCTACCGCGAGTGGGTCGAGAAGAACTACGCCGATCGGAAAAAAGTGGGATCATAGCTGCCTGCAAGCTTTTTCTGCCAGGAGGCGGCCTTGAGCTGGTGGTTGGCGTACGTCGCACTGGGGTTGTTCACCGGCTTTGCGGCCGGTGCGCTCGGCATCGGTGGCGGGCTGGTGATGGTGCCGTCATTGACCATCATCTTTGCTGCGCAGGCCGGCTTTCCGGCGGCCGAGGTGCTGCACCTGGCTCTCGGCACCTCGATGGCAGTGATCCTGTTCACCTCGCTTTCGAGCCTGCTCGCTCACCATCGCCATGGCGCCGTATTGTGGCGGATCGTCATCGAGATCACGCCGGGGATTCTGCTCGGCACCCTGCTCGGCACGTTGGTGGCTGCCAGCGTGCCGGCGCAGCCGCTGGCAATCTTCTTTACCGCCTTCGTCTGTCTGGTGGCGCTGCAGATGGCATTCAACCTGAAGCCGGAAGCGTCGCGCGAACTGCCGGGGCGGGCCGGCGTACTCGTCGTCGGCGTTGGCATCGGTGCCGTCTCGGCGCTGGTGTCGATCGGCGGCGGCTCGCTGACCGTCCCCTTCCTCACCTGGTGCAACGTTCGCGTCCATAACGCCATTGGCACCTCGGCGGCAATCGGCTTTCCGATCGCCATCGGCGGTTCGCTGGGCTACCTCTTCAACGGCTGGGAGCATCCTGGGCTGCCAGCCGGGAGTGTCGGCTACATCTACCTGCCGGCCTTCGTCTGGCTGGTGCCAAGCAGCATGCTGATGGCGCCGCTCGGAGCCAGGCTGGCGCACAGTCTGCCGGTGGCCACGCTGAAACGCCTCTTTGCCGGCCTGCTGGTGGTGCTCGCGGCGAGGATGCTGTGGCGTCTGTTCGCCTGACTGCGGCTCAGCAGCCGCGAAACCGTGGTGCCCGCTTGGCAAGAAACGCCGCCAGCCCTTCACGGTAGTCCGCCGTATCGAGAAAGGCGAAGGAGTCCCGCAACTCCTCTTCGCTGAGCGGCCGCTCCTGTTGCAGGCGGCGCAGCAGTTGCTTGTGCCAGCGCGCGACCAGCGGTGCCCCGTGGCAGATGCGGCGTGCCGTCGCGTACGCTTCGCCGACGACCTCGTGGTCGGCGACGACGCGCGTGACGAGCCCCTTGGCGAGCGCTTCGGCCGCACCCAGAATGCGACCCTCGAGGAGCAGTTCGCGCATCGTCGCCGCTCCGGCAAGGCGCAGCAGCGCCTGCATCTCGACCGGATACATCGAGAAGCCGAGCCGGTTGATCGGTGCACCGAAGCGCGCAGACTCGCCACAGACGCGCAGATCGCACTGGGCGGCGATCTCCAGTCCGCCGCCGATGCAGGCTCCGTGAATCAGCGCGATGGTTGGCAGGCGGCAGTCGCAGACCGCCTGCAGAGCGGCTCCGGCCTGTGCGTGATAGGCCATCGCATGCTCGACGGTATCGCGCTGGCTGCTGAACTCCTCGATGTCGCCGCCGGCAGCGAAGGCCTGTTCTCCCTCACCCCGCAGCACGAGACAGCGCAGCCCGGTGTCGGCAGCAAGCTCGTTGACGACCAGAGCCAGTTGCCGCCACATGGCGGAGTCGACGGCGTTGAGCTTGGCCGCATTCGCCAGCGTGACGGTCGCCACCTCGCCATCGCGACCGTACAGGATGCTGCCACTCACGACACTGCCTCCGCTTCCTCGACGGCGCCGCGCGCCAGCGCCAGCCGGCCGGCGAGAATGTGGTCGTGCATCATGGTCTGCGCGCGCAGCGCGTCGCCGGCCCTGATCGCTTCGAGGATGTCGGCGTGCTCGCTCAGAGACTGCTGCAGGCGACCGTCGATGCTCAACGAGAACAGCCGGGTCAGCTTGAGCACCTTGCGCAGGTCCTGGATCACCTGCCGCAGCCAGCGGTTCTCGGACATTTCCTGGATACGGAAGTGAAACTCCTGATTGACCTCGAAGAAGCGTCCGATCTGGTTACTGGCGGCGAAGCGCTGCAGTTGGCGGTGCAGTGCCTCGAGGCGGGCGATCTGCTCCGGTCTGGCCTTTCTCGTCGCTTCCAGGGCGCAGCGCCCCTCGAGCATCGCCATCAGCGGAAAGATCTCGTCGAGATCCTGCTCCGAGATCTCGGTGACGAAGGCGCCGCGGCGTGGTCGCAGCGTCACCAGCCCCTCGGCTGCGAGCACCTTCAGCGCCTCCCGCAGGGGCGTCCGGCTGGTGCCATACTCGACGGCCAGCAACTGTTCGTCGATGCGGGCTCCGGGCAGCAGTTCGTGGTCGAAAATCCGCTGCCGCAGGCGCTCGGCGACTTCCTGGTAGAGGGCCGTTTGCGCTATCCGACTCGGCGCCATCGCTGCTCTTCGTCGTACGGTGAATCAGGATCCCGGAAACTTGCTTTCATAATTATGGATACAGTATTATTCGCAGGGCGGGGTGTCAAGAGCTGGAACAGGCTGCGCTGAACAGCGCGTCTCCCGCCACGAATGCCATGGCTGCGGCGTCGCCATCTGGCCAGCCCGCCTCAATCCACAGATTTCCTGAAAGGTTCCGTCATGTCCAACGAGAACAACCCCGAACTGCCGAATTCTGCGAATCTCGACGCCTGGAAGAAGGCAGCCAGCAAGTCCGCACCGGGCGGCACCGTCGATGCCCTGAACTGGGTGACGCCCGAAGGAATCGTCGTCAAGCCGCTGTATACGAGGAAGGATGTCGAGGGTCTGCAATACACCGACACCCTGCCCGGCCTGGCTCCCTTCGTCCGCGGCCCGCAGGCGACGATGTACGCCGTGCGCCCGTGGACGATCCGCCAGTACGCCGGCTTTTCCACCGCCGAAGCCTCGAACGCCTTCTATCGCAAGGCGCTCGCCGCCGGTGGCCAGGGGGTCTCGGTGGCCTTCGATCTGGCAACGCACCGCGGCTACGATTCCGACCATCCACGGGTCACCGGCGACGTCGGCAAGGCCGGCGTGGCGATCGATTCGGTCGAGGACATGAAGATCCTGTTCAATGGCATCCCGCTCGAGAAGATCTCGGTGTCGATGACGATGAATGGCGCCGTTCTGCCGATCCTCGCCGGCTACATCGTCGCCGCCGAAGAGCAGGGCGTGCCGCAGGAGAAGCTGTCGGGGACGATCCAGAACGACATCCTCAAGGAGTTCATGGTCCGCAACACCTACATCTATCCGCCGAAGCCGTCGATGCGCATCATTTCCGACATCATCGGCTACACCGCGCACCACATGCCGAAGTTCAACTCGATCTCGATTTCCGGCTACCACATGCAGGAAGCCGGCGCGACGCAGGCTCTGGAACTGGCGTTCACGATCGCTGACGGGCGTGAGTACGTCAAGACGGCGCTCGCCTCGGGCCTCGACGTCGACGAATTCGCGGGCCGACTGTCGTTCTTCTTCGCCATCGGCATGAACTTCTACCTCGAGGTCGCCAAGCTGCGTGCCGCCCGGCTGTTGTGGTGGAAGGTCATGCGCGAGTTCTCGCCGAAGAGCCCGAAGTCGATGATGCTGCGCACCCACTGCCAGACCTCCGGCTGGTCGCTGACCGAACAGGATCCGTACAACAACGTCGTGCGCACGACGATCGAGGCGATGGCCGCCGTCTTCGGCGGCACGCAGTCGCTGCACACGAACGCCCTCGACGAGGCGATCGCCCTGCCGACCGAGTTCTCCGCGCGCATCGCCCGCAACACACAGCTGATCGTCCAGGAGGAGACGCACATCACCAGCGTCATCGATCCGTGGGCCGGCTCGTACATGATGGAGAAACTGACGCAGGATCTGGTCGATGAGGCGTGGAAGATCATCGAGGAGGTCGAGAGCATGGGCGGCATGACGCATGCTGTCGAATCCGGCTGGGCAAAGATGAAGATCGAGGGCTGCGCTGCCGACAAGCAGGCGCGCATCGACTCGGGCAAGGACGTCATCGTCGGCGTGAACAAATACAAGCTGGCGAAGGAAGATGATCTCGAAATCCGCGACATCGACAACAACGCTGTGCGCGAAGCGCAGGTGGCACGCCTGAAGTCGGTTCGTGAGAGCCGCGACACTGCCAAGGTCGAGGCGGCGCTCGCCGACCTGACGCGCTGCGCGGAAGGCGGCGAAGGCAACCTGCTCGAGATGACGGTTCGCGCGATGCGGCTGCGGGCCACCGTCGGTGAGGTTTCCGACGCCATGGAGAAGGTTTTCGGGCGCTTCCGCGCCACGCAGCAGACCGTCGCCGGTGTTTATGGTGCGGTCCTCGAAGGCATGGCGAGCTGGGAAACGCTGAAGGCCGAAATCCTCAAGTTCAACGAGGAAGAGGGCCGCCGGCCGCGCATCATGATCGCCAAGCTCGGCCAGGATGGGCACGACCGCGGCGCCAAGGTGGTGGCCACCGCCTTCGCCGACCTCGGCTTCGACATCGACGTCGGACCGCTCTTCCAGACGCCGGAAGAAGCTGCGCGGCTGGCGATCGAGAACGACGTCCATGCCGTCGGAGTGTCCTCGCTCGCCGCCGGCCACAAGACGCTGCTGCCGGCGCTCGTGCGCGCGCTCAAGGAGCAGGGAGCCGATGACATCATCGTCTTCGCTGGCGGGGTCATTCCGGCGCAGGACTACGACTTCCTCTTTCAGGCGGGTGCGAAAGCCATCTTTGGTCCCGGTACACGCATCGAGGATTCGGCAATGACCGTTCTCGCGGAGATCCGCAAGGCACGCGCCCACGTTGCAGCCTGAGCGGCGGCGTCGCCGACGAGCAGGAATGTGGATATGACCAGTTCGACTGCCGGCAGCCTCACGGCTGCCGACCAGCATCTCGTCGAAGGTGTTCTCGCCGGTCGCCGACGCGCGCTGGCAAAAACCATCACCCTCGTCGAGTCGACCCATGGCGAGCACCAGCGCCGCGCGCGACAGGTGCTCGCGGCGTTGCTGCCGCATACCGGGCGAACGATCCGCGTCGGCATCTCCGGTGCTCCAGGTGCCGGCAAGTCGACCTTCATCGAGTCACTCGGCCTCTACCTCATCGAATCCGGTCGGCGGCTTGCCGTGCTCGCGGTTGACCCGTCTTCATCGGTCTCCGGGGGCTCGATCCTCGGCGACAAGACGCGCATGGAACTGCTTTGCCAGCGCGACGAAGCCTTCATCCGTCCCAGCCCATCTGCCGGATCGCTGGGTGGTGTGGCCGACAAGACGCGCGAGGCGATGCTGGTCTGCGAAGCTGCCGGCTTCGATGTCATCATCGTCGAGACGGTTGGTGTCGGGCAGTCCGAGACTACCGTCGCCGGCATGGTCGACGCCTTCGTCCTGCTGCAGTTGCCGAATGCCGGTGACGACCTGCAGGCGATCAAGAAAGGCATCGTCGAGATCGCCGACCTGATCGTCTTCAACAAGGCCGACATCGACGAACGGGCGGCCGCCTTTGCACGCAACCAGATGCGCGCAGCGTTGACCATGCTGCGCAGCGCGAGTCCGAACTGGCGACCGCCGGTGCTGACGATGAGTGCCCTCGCCAAGCGCGGCATTGCCGAGTTCTGGGCCGAGGTGGAGCGTTACCGGACGACCATGGTCGCCAGTGGCGAGTTCGACGACAAGCGCCGCCGGCAGGCCGTCGACTGGATGTGGAACCTCATCGATTCGGGTCTGCGCCAGTATTTTCGTTCGCACGCGACGGTGCGCTCGGCGCTGCCGGTCCTCACGGGCGATGTCGCCGCGGGCCGGACGACGCCCGGTGCCGCCGCATCCCGCCTGCTGACCTATCTGAAACACTGACAACGAGAAAAGAACAAGAATACGACTGCCGGGCAATTTCCAGAGATATCTCCAACCTGTTTGAGTAGTTCTGATTGACGCGACCGTTAGGGAGTAGAACTTATGCACGACATCATTCGCCAGCTTGCAGAAAAGCGCGCGGCGGCCTGTCTTGGTGGTGGCCAGAAACGCATCGACAACCAGCACAGCAAGGGCAAACTGGCAGCCCGCGAGAGGATTGAGCTGTTGCTCGACAGTGGTTCCTTTGAAGAATGGGACATGTTCATGGAACATCGCTGCCATGATTTCGGCATGGCAGATCAGTCGGTGCCCGGCGATGGTGTGGTCATCGGCTGTGGCACGATCAACGGCCGGCTGATGTTCGTCTTCTCGCAGGACTTCACGGTTTTCGGCGGCTCGCTGTCGGAGGCGCACGCGGAGAAGATCTGCAAGGTGATGGACCACGCGATCAAGGTCGGCGCGCCGGTGATCGGTCTCAACGACTCGGGTGGCGCGCGCATCCAGGAAGGCGTGGCGTCACTTGCCGGCTACGCCGAAGTCTTTCAGCGCAATGTCCTCGCCTCCGGCGTCGTGCCGCAGATTTCGCTGATCATGGGCCCGTGTGCCGGCGGCGCCGTCTATAGTCCGGCCATGACCGACTTCATCTTCATGGTCAAGGACTCCTCTTACATGTTCGTCACCGGCCCGGAAGTGGTCAAGACGGTGACGCACGAGGATGTCACCGCGGAGGAACTTGGCGGCGCGATCAGCCACACCAGCAAGTCCGGTGTTGCCGACCTGGCGTTCGAGAACGACGTCGAGGCGCTGATGATGTTGCGCCGCTTCATCAGCTTCCTGCCATCGAACAACCGCGAGAAGCCGCCGCGTGTGCCGTCGCAGGATCCGGCCGAGCGCCTCGACTTCTCGCTCGACACGCTGGTCCCCGACAATCCGAACAAGCCGTACAACATCAAGGAACTGATCATCAAGGTGGCCGATGATGGCGACTTCTTCGAACTGCAGCGCGAGTACGCCAAGAATATCGTCATTGGCTTTGCCCGGATGGACGGCTCGACGGTCGGTATCGTCGCCAACCAGCCGCTGGTGCTTGCCGGCTGCCTCGACATCAAGAGTTCGATCAAGGCGGCGCGCTTCGTCCGCTACTGCGATGCCTTCAACATTCCGGTGATCACCTTCGTCGACGTGCCGGGCTTCATGCCGGGCACGGCCCAGGAGTACGGCGGCATCATCAAGCACGGCGCCAAGCTGCTCTACGCCTACGCCGAGTGCACGGTTCCCAAGATCACTGTCATCACCCGCAAGGCCTACGGCGGTGCCTACGACGTCATGGCGTCGAAGCACCTGCGCGGTGATGTCAACTTTGCCTGGCCGTCGGCCGAGATCGCGGTCATGGGGCCGAAGGGTGCGGTGGAGATCATCTTCCGCGAGGAGAAGAACGATCCAGCCAAGCTCGCCGCACGCGAGGCGGAGTACAAGGCGAAGTTCGCCAACCCCTTCGTCGCTGGCGCACGTGGCTTCATTGACGACGTGATCATGCCGAACGAGACACGCAAGCGCATCTGCCGCTCACTGGCGATGTTGCGCAACAAGAAGTTGGAAAACCCGTGGCGCAAGCACGGCAACATTCCGCTCTGATACCCGGGGAGAAATAGTGATGTTCAAGAAGATTCTGATCGCCAACCGGGGCGAAATTGCCTGCCGGGTGATGAAAACCGCCAAGAAGATGGGCATCCAGACGGTGGCCGTCTATTCCGAAGCGGACAAGGATTCGATGCACGTGCTGCTCGCCGATGAAGCCGTCTGTATCGGTCCGGCACCGTCGAAGGAGTCGTACCTGGTGATCGACAAGATCATCGATGCCTGCAAGCAGACGGGTGCCGAGGCGGTGCATCCCGGCTATGGCTTCCTGTCGGAGAACGAGGAGTTCTCGCGTCGCCTCGAGGAGAACGGCATCATCTTCATCGGTCCGAAGCACTATTCGGTGGCGGCGATGGGTGACAAGATCGCCTCGAAGAAGCTGGCCATCGAGGCCGGGGTCAATACCATTCCGGGCTACAACGCCGAGATCGGCGACGCCGCACAGGCGGTATCGATTGCCGCGGGGATCGGCTATCCGGTGATGATCAAGGCTTCCGCCGGCGGCGGCGGCAAGGGCTTGCGGGTTGCCTTCAACGACAAGGAGGCAGCGGAGGGGTTCGACGCCTGCCGAAACGAGGCGCGCAACAGTTTCGGTGATGATCGCGTCTTCATCGAGAAGTTCGTCGAGGGTCCGCACCACATCGAGATCCAGATCATTGCCGACTCCTTTGGCAACACGATCTACCTGTTCGAGCGCGAGTGCTCGATCCAGCGTCGCCACCAGAAGGTCCTCGAGGAGGCGCCGTCGCCGTTCATCGACGAGAGCATCCGTCGCGCCATGGGCGAGCAGGCGGTGGCACTGGCAAAGGCGGTGAAGTACCAGAGTGCGGGCACGGTGGAGTTCGTCGTCGGCTCCGACAAGTCGTTCTATTTCCTCGAGATGAACACCCGCCTGCAGGTCGAGCACCCGGTCACCGAAATGATCACCGGTCTCGATCTCGTCGAACTGATGATTCGCGTCGCCGCTGGCGAGAAGCTGCCCTTTGCGCAGGAGGATCTGAAGATCAACGGCTGGGCGATCGAGTGCCGCATCAACGCCGAGGATCCGTTCCGCGGCTTCCTGCCGTCGATCGGGCGTCTCGTCAAGTACCGGCCGCCGGAGGTTGCCGAAGGCCAGGTGCGGGTCGACACCGGTGTCTTCGAGGGCGGCGAGATCTCGATGTACTACGATTCGATGATCGCCAAGCTGATCTGCCACGGCACGACCCGTGACCAGGCGGTCAGTCGCCTGCGCGATGCGCTCAACGCCTTCGTCATCCGCGGCATCGACTCGAACATACCCTTCCAGGCGGCGCTGATGCAGAACCCGCGCTTCCTCTCGGGTCTGTTCACGACCTCCTTCATTGCCGAAGAGTTTCCGAACGGTTTTGAAGCGTCGAACGTCGTCCATGCCGATCCCGGCCTGCTGGCGGCGGTAGCCGCCTTCGGCCGCCGCCGTTACATCGACCGGGCGGTACAGATCAGCGACCAGATGCCCGGGCACCAGCGCAAGGTCGGCCAGGACTGGGTCGTGCAGATGGAGGGCAAGGACTATCCGGTTTCCGTGGTGGCGATCCCTGGGGGCTATTCGGTTACCCACGGCGTCGACCGCTACGATCTCGTTTCCGACTGGAAATTCGGCGAACTCGTCTTCCACGGTACCTGCAACGGTGCGCCGCTCTGCCTGCAGCTCGAGCGGATTGGCCTGCTCTACCGGGTGGTCCATTTCGGCAAGCAGGTCAAGGCGACCGTCATGACCGCCAATGCGGCACGAATGCTGGCGCTGATGCCGAAGAAGGTGCCGCCGGACCTCTCGAAGTTCCTGCTCTCGCCGATGCCGGGTCTCTTGCGCGAGGTGGCGGTGGCGGACGGTCAGCAGGTCGCGGCTGGCGAGAAGCTGGCAGTGATCGAAGCGATGAAGATGGAGAACGTCCTCAAGGCCGAGCGCGACTGCAAGGTCAAGAAGGTCGTCGCTGCGCCAGGCGAAAGCCTGTCGGTTGATCAGGTGATCATCGAATTCGAGTAGGCCTGCGCTGTCGGCAGCCTCTCGGGGCAGCGAAGCCCGCCATCCGGCGGGCTTTTTTTTGGCCGGTCGGTGGCGCTTCCGTGGCTGTCGGCGGCGCCCGATGAAAGTCGATCAAACTGTCAGACCGTATCCGCTGTCCTGGACAAGTTGGAAAGAACGTGTTGACAACGACCGATTTGGGCGCTATATTTCGGAAAACCAAAGAACATTGTCCACGACAACTATGAAATCTCTGCTTCGCATTATCGTCGCAATCGGCTGTCTGGCAGGCGCGCTGCGGGTATCCGCGGCGACGGGCTGCCCGCCGCTGCTCGATCACAGCTTCCCCTCCCTGCTCGACCAGAAACCGCAGTCGCTTTGTCAGTGGCGCGGCAAGGTCCTGCTGGTCGTGAATACCGCCAGTTACTGCGGGTTCACCTCGCAGTACGACGGTCTCGAGAAACTTCACGCGCGCCTCAGGCAGCGTGGCCTCGTCGTCGTCGGCTTTCCGGCCAACGACTTCGGCGATCAGGAGCCGGGCAGCAATCGCGAGATTGCAGAGTTCTGTCGCCTCACTTACGGCGTTCAGTTCCCGATGTTTGCCAAGACGACCGTCTCCGGCGAACAGGCGAACGTCTTCTATCGGCAGCTGGCGAGGCTCAGCGGCAGCGCGCCGCAATGGAATTTCCACAAGTACCTGATCGACCGTGACGGCCGTCAGGTGCTCAGTTTCGGCAGCCGCGTCCCACCCGACGACCAGGCGCTGCTCGCCAGGATCGAAGAGTTCCTCGGTCGCTAGCCACCACCGGGCCGCAAGGCGCCGCTTACTGGAGAACAGATCATGAATGCACCGGACCGCTTCTTCCTCCCCGATATCCAGGCCAGTGCCGACGAGCGCCGCCTGGCGATCGACAAGGTCGGCGTCAGGGGCCTGCGCTACCCACTGGCACTACTCGACTCGACCGGCAAGGTTCAGCACACGGTCGCCGTGCTGTCGATGTCGGTCGGCCTGTCACCCGAGGTCAAGGGAACGCACATGTCGCGTTTCATCGAGATTCTCGAGCGCCGGCGTGCGCCGCTGAACGTCAATCGCCTGCTGCGCCTGTTCGACGAGATGCTGCTGTGCCTCGCCGCCGACAGCGGCGAGATCGACCTCGGCTTCCCCTGCTTCATCAGCAAGGCGGCGCCGGTTTCGGGTGTCGAGAGTCTGCTCGACTACGACGTGCGGATGATCGTCGGCAAGCGTCCTGGACAGCCCGTCGAGCTGAACCTCGAGGTCGTCGCTCCGGTCACCAGTCTCTGCCCCTGCTCACGCGAAATCAGCGACTACGGTGCCCACAACCAGCGCTCGCACATCACGATCCGTGCCCGCCTGCGCTCCGGAATGAGTCCCGAGGAACTTTTGCGAATCGCCGAAGAAGAAGCCTCGTGCGAAGTCTTCGGTCTGCTCAAGCGGCCGGACGAAAAGTGGGTGACTGAACGTGCCTACGACAATCCGAAATTCGTCGAAGACCTCGTGCGCGACATCGCCCTGCGCCTGATGCGCGAGCCGCGGATCGCCGAATGGACGGTCAAGTCCGAGAACTTCGAGTCGATCCACAATCACTCAGCCTACGCCGAGATCAGCGGTCACAACGACGCTGATCAGGCCCGCTGAAGACTCCGGGGCTGCGCATGGAAGCGAGACAAAGAATCGCCGTCGTCGGTTCCGGGATCTCCGGTCTGGCGAGTGCCTGGCTGCTCGCCCAACGGCACGCCGTGACCCTCTACGAGGCCGGAAATTACCTCGGTGGGCACAGCAATACCGTCGACGTGATGCTGGAAGGTGGCAGCCATGCCGTCGACACCGGCTTCCTCGTCTACAACACGCGCACCTACCCGCACCTGAGCGCGCTTTTCGCGCATCTCGGAGTCGCCAGCGTGGAGAGCGAGATGTCGTTCTCGGTCAGCCTCGAGAGCCCGCAACTGGAGTGGGCAGGCAGCAGTCTCGCCACCGTTTTCGGACAGAAGCGCAACCTGCTGCGGCGCGATTTCTGGCGAATGCTGTCCGACATCCTGCGCTTCAATCGCGAGAGCGTCGCCTGGCTCGAGCAGTACCCCGAGTACGATCGCAGCCTGCGTCAGTTCCTCGCTGCCGGCGGCTACTCGCGCGCCTTCGCCGAGTGGTACCTGCTGCCGATGGCAGCCGCCATCTGGTCCTGTCCGGCGGGGCAGATGCTCGACCATCCGCTCGCCAGCTTCGTCCGCTTCTGCCGCAATCACGGTCTGCTGCAGATCTTCGACCGGCCTCGCTGGCGGACGGTCAGGGGCGGCGCGCGCGAGTACGTGCGCAAGCTTGCCGGCAGCCTGAGCGACGTCCGGCTGGCCACACCGGTGCGCCGTGTGCACCGTCGCCACGGGGGGCTGCAACTGAGCACCGACGCCGGCGTCGAGCACTACGATCAGGTGGTGCTCGCGTGTCACAGCGATCAGTCGCTGGCGATCCTCGGCGACTCGGCGACCGCTGCCGAAGGCGCGCTTCTCTCCGCCATCCGCTATGCGCCCAACCGCGCCGTTTTGCACACCGACCCCTCGCTGCTGCCGCGGTCACCGGCCCTGTGGTCGGCGTGGAACTACCTGTCGAGCAGCCAGGAACTCGATCAGCGGCCGGTCAGCGTCTCCTATTTGCTCAATCGTCTGCAGCCGCTGCCTTTCACCACGCCGCTGCTGGTGACGCTGAATCCGCTGCGTGAGCCGCGAGCCGAACACATCATCGCCGAGTTCGACTACCGGCACCCGATATTCGACCAGGCGGCGATCGCCGCGCAGCGCGCTTTGCCTCAGATCTCCGGCGCCAGCGGCGTCTGGTTCGCCGGCGCCTGGAACGGCTATGGCTTTCACGAGGACGGACTCCGTTCGGCATTGCGCGTGGCGAATGCACTCGCCTGCCGCGCGCCCTGGCAACCGCGGGCGGCGGCGCCACCTGCTGACCGGCCGGCGCCGGCGACAACCGGGATCGCGGCATGAGCGCAAGCGTCGCCAGCCTCTTTGTCGGCCAAGTGATGCATCGTCGGCTGCGGCCGGTGAGCAACCGCTTCGTCTACCCGGTCTACTATTGCCTGCTGCCGCTGACCCGAATCGAAGAGGTCGGCAGCAGGTTCTTCTCGATCAACCGCCGCAACCTCTTCAGCTTCCATTTCGCCGATCACGGCGCGCGCGACGGCTCGCACCCGCTGCCGTGGGTGCGGCAACTGCTGCAGCGCCAGGGGATTGCCGCCGAGGGCGAGATCTGGTTGCAGTGCTTTCCGCGCGTCCTCGGACACGTGTTCAACCCGGTCAGCTTCTGGTTCTGTCACAACGGCAACGACCAGCTCGTCGCCGTCATCGCCGAGGTGAACAACACCTTCGGCGAGCACCACCAGTACCTCCTGCGGCATGCCGATGGCCGGCCGATCCGCGATGGCGAGACGATCGAGCGCGACAAGGTCTTCCACGTCTCACCGTTCATGGCCGTCGCCGGCCACTACCGCTTCCGCTTTCACAGCCGCGGTAGCGGTCAGGGCCCCGGCTGCCGGCGACTGGCGCGGATCGAGCACGCCGATGCCGGCGGCGATCTGCTCCACACCGCGATCTCCGGTGACGCGCAGCCGCTGACCACCGGCCCGCTGCTGCGGGCGTTCGTCCGCGTGCCGTTGCTGAGCGTCGGCATCGTCCTGCGCATCCATTGGCAGGCGCTGCGACTCTGGCTCAAGCGCGTTCCCTTCTTTGCCAAGCCACAACCTCCTGCCGAGGAACTCTCGCCATGAATGCCATGGACAACGCCCTTCGTCTGCCCCTTGCGACCCCTTCCCCGGCAAGCCTGCCACGCAGTGCCCGCAGCGTCCTGATGCTGCTCGACGCGGTGCAGACCGGCAGTCTCGAAATCCGCCTCCCGGACGGTTCGCAAGTGCGTTGCGGCCAGACGGGCGATGACACTGCGGCGCTCGAGATCGACTCCTGGGCGGTCTTCGACCGCGTCATCGAACGCGGTGACGTCGGTTTCGCCGAGGCCTTCATCGACGGCGAATGGCACAGTCCCGACCTCGCCGCCCTGCTCACGCTGCTGGCGAACAACCGACAGCACATCGCCAGCGTCGTCTATGGCCGCTGGTGGAGCCTGTTGGCGGCACGCCTGCGGCACCTCTTCAACGCCAATACCCGCTCCGGGTCACGGCGCAACATCATGGCGCACTACGACCTCGGCAACGATTTCTATCGTCTGTGGCTCGATCCGACGATGAGTTACTCGAGCGCGCTCTACCCGAACGACGCGCCACGCCCGCTGGCCGGGGCGCAGCTCGCCAAGTACCGGCGCATCCTGCAGCTTCTGCAGGCGCGTCCGGGCCAGCGCGTCCTCGAGATCGGCTGCGGCTGGGGTGGCTTCGCCGAAATCGCTGCCCGTGAAGCCGGTCTGCAGGTCGTCGGCCTGACGCTGTCGCCGGCGCAGGCCGAGTTCGCGCGCGAACGCCTGCAGATGGCGGGCGTTGCCGACCAAGCGCGAATCGAGCTCTGCGACTACCGAGACCTCGGCGCGCAGCAGTTCGATCACATCGTCTCGATCGAGATGTTCGAGGCGGTCGGCGAACGCTGGTGGCCGACGTACTTTGCGACGCTCAAGCGCCTGCTGGCAGCCGATGGCCGTGCCGTCGTCCAGAGCATCACCATCCGTGACGAGCTCTTCGCGCGCTACCGCCGGGGCACCGACTTCATCCAGCAGCACGTCTTTCCCGGCGGCATGTTGCCGAGTCCGACCGCCTTCCGGCGGCGCGCGGCGCAGTCGGGTCTGGTGGTAAGCGGCGCCTTTGCATTTGCTCGCGACTACGCGCGCACGCTCTCCGAGTGGTCGGCACGCTTCGAGCAACAGTGGCCACGCATTGCCGCGCTCGGCTTCGAAGACGACTTCCGCCGACTGTGGCGCTTCTATCTCGCCTACTGCCAGGCGGGATTCAACAGCGGCTGCACCGATGTCGTCCAGTTCGAACTGCGGCATGCGCCATGAGAACCCTGCTCACCATCCTTGCGTTCCTTGCCAGTGCCGCCGCGCACGCCCTCCCCGATAGCGTGCGCAACGGCGATCCGGACTGGCGCCAATGGGGCAGCGGCGAAATGAGCTGGCTCGGCTTCTCCCTCTACCGCGCCACCTTCTGGGTACGCGGTGACGCGGCGGCAAGCTCGCCGGAGAACGCGCCTTCGGCCTTGCAGCTCGACTATCGCCGCGACATCGCCAGCGACCGCCTGGTCGCCACCAGCATCGACGAAATGCGCCGGCTCGGTGCCAGCGAAGCCCAACTCCAACGCTGGCGGCCCGAGCTGCAAAAGGTCCTCCCGGACGTCCGCGAGGGCGACAGCATCGTCGGTCTGCATCATCCCGGCCGCAGCGCCAGCTTCTATCACCGCGGTCGCCAGACCGGCGAGGTGCCAGACGCCGAATTCGCGCGTCTATTCTTTGCCATCTGGCTCGATCCACGAACGCGGAATCCGGAGCTGCGTTCGGCGCTCCTGCGGCGCCCTGAACGGTGAACATCGCGCCAGCGATTCCGGCGGCTGTCCCGGCAGCGCTCCCGCGCCGCGCCCTGCTCGCCTACGGCGCGCTCGGTCTGCCATTGGCGATGGCGGCACTGCCGGTCTACGTACACGTACCGCGCCTTTATGCCGAAGCCACCGGCATGAGCCTGAGCCTCCTTGGCGTCCTGCTCCTCGGTGCGCGCCTGCTCGACGCCGGCGTCGACCCGTTGCTCGGCGCGTGGAGTGATCGCGCCGGCGGACGCCGGCGCCTGATCGTCCTCGCTCTGCCCGTCCTCGCGCTCGGCATGCTGGCGCTGCTGCATCCGCCGTCGACGATGGCGCCGCTGTGGCTGACCGCCTCACTGCTGCTGACCTACTTCGCCTTCTCTCTGGCCAGTGTCGCCTACCAGGCGTGGGGTGCCGAGCTCGGCAGCAGCGCCGCCGAGCGAACACGCCTGACGGCGAGTCGCGAAGGCTTCGGACTGCTCGGTGTCCTCGTTGCGGCGGCCCTGCCGGGCCTGTTGTCGAGTGATCTGGCGCAGGGTCTGTCCGGTCTGGCGAAGCTCTTTCCGCTGCTGCTGCTGATCCTGGCAAGCTGGACGCTGTCCGTCACCCCGCCGGTGTCGGCAACGCGATCAGCGGCGAGCGGAAACCTCTTCGGCGATCTGCGCCGCGTCCTCGCCGACACCCGCTTCCGGTCGCTGCTGCTGGTCTTCGTCCTCAACGGCATCGCCGCCGCGCTGCCGGCGACGCTGGTCCTCTTCTTCGTCGCTGATGTTCTGCAGGCGGAAGCCTGGAGCGGCGCCTTCCTTGCCCTCTACTTCGCCAGTGCCGTCGCCTTCCTGCCACTGTGGGTGGTGGTCGCACGGCGCTACGGCCGACTGCGCGCGTGGCTCGCGTCGATGGTCGTTGCCGTCGCCTCCTTTGTCTGGGCTGCCGGTCTCGGGGCCGGAGACATCTGGCCGTTCGCCCTCGTCTGCCTGCTCTCGGGTGCCGCCCTCGGCGCCGACCTGACGCTGCCTGCGGCGCTCCTCGCCGACATCTCGGAACAGCCGCAGGGCGACGACGAACCGCGACACCGGGCGCAGGCCGGTGCCTACTTCGGCTGGTGGAATCTGGTCGCCAAGCTCAACCTCGCATTCGCTGCCGGCCTCTCGCTGCCGCTGCTGGACGTCGTCGGCTATCGCCCCGGCGGGGTCGAGGGCAGCGCCGGCCTGGTTGCCGTGTATTGCCTGCTGCCCCTGGCCTTCAAGGGTGGTGCCGCGTTCCTCGCGTGGCGCTGGCGCGACTCGCTGGAGCCGGCGCGATGAGCGCGCGGAGGCTCTTCTGCATCGCCTGCGGCGTCCTCGCGCTGGCTGGCTGCGGCGGCGTACCGCTGGAGCGCTATCGCGGCGAGGAGCCGGTGCTCGACCTCGCAGAGTACTTCAACGGCACCATCGACGGCTGGGGAATGTTCCAGGATCGTTCCGGGCAGGTGATCAAGCGTTTCCACGTCGTCATCGATGCCCGCTGGGTGAAGCATGATGGCGTCGATGTCGGCACCCTCGACGAGAATTTCTCGTGGTCGGACGGCAGCACCTCCCGGCGCCTGTGGACCATCACCCGTACCGGGCCAGGGCAATACCTCGGCCGCGCCGACGATGTCGTCGGCGACGCGCGCGGCGAAGCCATGGGCAACGCGCTGCGCTGGCAGTACGTGCTGGCGCTGCCGGTCGATGGTCGGGTCTGGCACGTGGACTTCGACGACTGGATGTTCCTGATCGACGACCGCATCATGCTCAACCGCGCACAGATGTCGAAGTTCGGTTTCCACCTCGGCGAAGTGACGCTGAGCTTCAGCAAGCGATGAGCAATCCAGTGATCGCCGACTGGTGCGACTGCCGCGTCTGGCTGCTCGGCGCGTCGAGCGGCATCGGCGCTGCACTCGGCAGCGAACTGCTGGCGCGTGGCGCGCGCGTTGCCGTTTCGGCGCGCAATGCCGAAGCTTTGCGGCAGGTCGCCGCCGGCGCCGGGAAAGCCCTCGTGCTGCCTTGCGACGCTACCGACGAAGGAAGCCTGCAGGCTGCATGGGCGGCCGTCCTCGCCGCCTGGGGCGGCGTCGACGTCGCCATCTATGTCGCTGCAGACTACATCCCGATGCGTGCCTGGAACCTCGACATGCAGCCGGCGCGGCGGATGATCGACATCAACCTCGTCGGCGCCGTCGCCTTCGCTGCCTGCGTCGTGCCGCAACTGCTGCGCCAGAAAAATGGCCAGATCGCTTTTGTCGCCAGCGTCGCTGGTTACCGCGGCCTGCCGAAGTCGCTGATCTACGGACCGACCAAGGCCGCGCTGATCAACTTCGCCGAGTCCCTGTACCTCGACCTGCAGCCCAAGGGAATCGGCGTGCGCGTGATCAACCCCGGCTTCGTCGCGACACCACTGACCGCCGGCAACGATTTCGCCATGCCGGCGCTGTTGACGCCCGCGGCAGCAGCGCGCGCGACCATTGCCGGTTTTGCCGGCGGCGCCTTCGAGATCCACTTTCCGAAGCGCTTCACCTGCGTCATGAAGCTGCTCGCGCATCTTCCCTACCGCCTCTACTTCCCGCTCGCAAGCCGCCTGACCGGCGCTCGCAGGGGGTCGCCGTGAACACGCGGGCAGCCGTCGAGGCGCTGGTCGACTTCTTCGAGCATCTACGTCCCGAGAGCCTCGGCGCCTTCGCCGACTACTATGCGGCCGACGCCTGCTTCAAGGATCCGTTCAACGAGGTGCGCGGGCTGCCGGCGATCGAACGCATCTTCGCGCACCTGTTCAGACAGGTCGACGAGCCGCGTTTCATCGTCGGCGAACGCCTCGTCGATGGGCAGGCTGCATTGCTCGTCTGGGAGCTGCGTTTCCGCGCGAAGGGCAGCCGCGGCCCGGGAGCGCCACAGTGCATACGCGGCGCATCGCATCTGCGCTTCGCCGACGACGGGAAGGTACTCTGGCATCGCGACTACTGGGATGCCGCCGAGGAGCTGTACGCCAGACTGCCGCTGCTCGGCTGGCTGATGCGCCTGCTGCAGAGGAAGCTTTCCGCCAGCGGCACAGCGGCGGAATAGCCAGGCGGACGCTACGCCAGTCGTCGCTAGGCAGGCAGCGCGGGACCGCCGGCAGCAGTTCGTCGACGCTCGCCGGGACGACGCCCCCACCAGTCGCCTTCGCCGCGCCGACGGTGCTCAGCACGGTGGCAACGGCTGCCACCACCAACGCAGACGACCGGCTGGGTCCTGCCGGTCCGGTCGCGGTTGCCGGCGGACTCACCCGGCGACCGCCGGCTCTGCCGCACGTCCCTTGAGGAGGAAGACGCGCATCGAGCCCTTGCCCTTGATCTGGATCTCGCCCCGCTCCTCGCAGACGAAGTGCGGCGGCAGCAGGGCGCGCGTCGTCTCGCTGATCTGGATCTCGCCCGACATGCCCTGCGACTCCATGCGCGAGGCGATATTGACGGTGTCGCCCCAGAGGTCGTAGATGAATCGCTTCTTGCCGATGACGCCGGCGACGACGGCTCCCGAGTTGATGCCGATGCGAATCTGCAGGCCCGGGAATTCGGTGATCGCCGTCTGCATGGCGAGCGCCAAGTCGGCCAGTGCTGCGGCGTGATCGGCGCGCGCCTCCGGAATTCCGGCGGCGACCATGTACGCGTCGCCGATCGTCTTGATCTTTTCAAGGCTCCCTCGCTCGGTGAGGTCATCGAATCTCGAGAAGATGGCGTCGAGCAGATCGACGACGTTGGGGAGCGACTCCGAGAGCGACGTGTAACCGACGATGTCGGCAAACAGCACGCTGCACTCGTTGAAGGCATCGGCGAAGGTTCGCCCCTCGCGGCGCAGGCGGCGGCTGATCGACGCCGGCAGCATGTTCTCGAGCAGTTCCTCGAGCCGGCCGTTGGCGGTGGCCAGTTGTCGCTCGGCTTCGGCTAGATCGCCGAGAAAGAGATCCGCGACGTAGATCAGCGCAGCGAAGCCGGCGAAGAACAGGATCCAGCGGCCGCTCTGCTGCGCCTCCAACGTATAGGGCAGGCCGAGCGGCGCCAGCGTCGGCAACCCGAGTTCGACGCAGACAAAGACCAGGAGGCAGATGCCGCCGTACAGTTCCCGTGCCCGGTTGCCGCGCTCGAAAAACAGCAGGTAGGCGCCCAGGGTCAGCGGCAGCAGATGATAGTGGCTCATGCTGCGAAACGGGCCGGCGATCCCCTCGAGAGCGATCAGGCAGGTGACGACCGGAATCACGACGCGGAAGTAGCTGTGGCTGGCAAGTCCCAAGTGCCCCCGCGACAGGCACCACCATACCCACGCCGCGCCGCACAAAGAGATGCCCTGGACCATCAGCGTCAGCCAGTCGCCACGAAGCAGCGCGACGATGCTCCAGACGACGGCATAGGCGACGAGAAACGCCGTTCCCGTCGTCAGCAGGCGCTCGGCGCGGCGCCGCCGATACTGGCGGAACTCGACATCGGTGTAAACAAAGTCGCGCGCTTTGCCTTTGTCGCTCAAGATCGGGAAGTCCGCTGGTGCCGCGAGGGCGGGCTGACGAGTATCGGTCCTCTCGTGCCCGCAGTCAAACGCACGCCAGGCGCAGGCAATGGACCACCAGCCCGCCGGGCTTGTCCCTGAACACGCCGCTCACGCCCACGATCGCCCGCGTCGGCCGGTGCCCACGCATCGGCTTGTCGAGGTCCCTGGCCACCAGCGCCAGCCACTTGTCGGCGCCGACGACCATCATCAGGTTGAAGGGCGCCCAATGCGGCGGGTTCTTGCCGCGCGCCGAGTTGACCCAGAGGCGCAGCAGGGGGAAGAACAGGCGGCCGCTCTGCTGGTCGAGCAGGGTGTCGCATTCGTCGAGGCCGACGACCAGCCTGGGGCCGCCCAGCGCCGGGACGACTTCGCGCTCCAGATAGCGCGTCGCACGTTGCCCTCACCGAGCGCGTCTACGCTCGGCGGGAGCTTCATCCGGTATTCGACCTCCGCGCAGAATTCGCGCAGCAAGCTATCCGGGTCGGCGCGCGTGGCGTCGGAGAAGCGTTGCAGGTCGATGGCGACCGCCGCCTGCAACCCGTTCAGTGGGGCGGCGCGGGTGCCGGCAAGCTGCGGGCGCCTTTCGCGACCTGGCGTCAACCAGGGAAACTCGGTCGCACTCCCACAGGCGTGCCGCCTCCGGACTCAGGACGGAGGCCAGGGTTCAATCCGTCCAATCCTCGACCAGCAGGCCGGCAACCTGGCCGAACGCCTGACCGCTTGCTGCGTTGGTGTCGAGCATGTAGCGCCTCATTCACCCCAGCCGCTGCAAGGGTCGCGATGTTGGTCGGGCTGGCTCCGTTCGTTCTTGTCGAGAAAATCCAGCGGCACATCAGTAGCTCTGAGCGCGGCAAAAAAGCCATCCCAATCCGCCGGCTTGCGTGACAGGATGACGTCGCCGGTTTCCGGGTCCTGCCGGATGAAGACTTCCTTGGTATCGAAGCGATAGGCAGCGGGCAAGCGTACAGCCTGGCTGCGACCGTTGCTGACGAGTTTGGCGACTTGGCTCATGGCTGCCTCAGGCTGCCTGGGTAGATACCAAAGTCTATGCCTCTGGTAACCAGATGAATCACGGGCTGTGCCAAGCGCTGGGAGCGGGCGAAGGGCGCGCCGGCTGTCCGCCGAGGATGGTCCGTTGGACGTGTGCTTGTGCTCGCGCTGCGGCGTGGGAGAGGGATTTCTCGGAAAGCTGCTGGAGTGCTTCGGCTGCGATGCACCGAGCATGGCGGTGGTACCCTTTCTGAAGAGGGGCAAGGCGCCGCGATCGCCGCGGCTCACCGGGTCCGCCTGCCCGGCCCTGTCACAGGAGAGATCGTCCAAATCGGTCGGGCCGGTCGTCCGGCTCACACAAGTCGCCGGCCGCTCAGCTACCGCTAAAGTTAGGAAATCCAACGGTACCAACGAGGGAATCTGATCAGCAAGACTCATCACCTGAACACAGGTGGTGAGTCCAGCGTTACATGTCCTGCACTCCATCACGGCCACAGAAGCAGTCACCGGGGAAGTCACCGGGGAAGTTGAGCGTCTACTACGCGTCCTGGATGGTGAGATGCCCCGGCAGCAGATTCAGGAGGCGCTGGCGCTAAAGCACGAGGATCATTTCCGCAGTGCCTACCTTAAGCCGGCTTTGGCTCGTGGGGTGATCGAGATGACCCTGCCCGACAAACCACGCAGTAGCAACCAGCGCTACCGCCTGACCACCCTCGGGCAACGCTGGTTGGAGGCGCATCCCGGCACCGGCACCGGTTGAAATGCCTGGGCGCCACCCGCAAGCCCGCAGCAGCCTGTCCCAGCAACCAGAAACGCCCGGGAAACATCGAATGCCTTCGCATTTTCCTGCCCTGGCGTCGCCACTTGCCCGGGCGCGGCGCCGACTTGCCCCTTGTCAGCGTCGCGTGCGAGGCCGGCGGGAGAATCCCGACCGGTCGACCCGCTCGTGGGCTGTGCCGCGTTCTTCGACGTGCATGATCAGATCAGGCCTGCGCGAACGCTGTATGGAGGCGGGCGACGGGCCTTGTACTTGGCATATTCTCCCCTTTCGCCGTGCTGGTCCCCCGCCCCGTTAGGTCCATCCTCCGCCTGACACGAAAACTGCTGGTCGTTCTGCTGCTCACCTGGAACCGCGCCGCAGAGGCCGGTCTGGCGATCGCCCTGAACTCGGCCGAGGAACCATCAGCCTGATCGATATCGAAACCTACGAGGTCACCGGCAAGGCGACCGTGCGCACGGAACCGCACCACCTGATGCCGACTCCCGACGACAAGTCGGTGATCGTCGCCTGTGCCGCGGCCAATCAGCTGCTCTTCTTCGATCCGGTCAGCGGTCGCGAGCAGAAGCGCATCCACGACATCTCCGACCCTCATCAACCGGGTTACTCGCCCGAACGTAAGCGGTTGGTCGCCACGTCGCTACGTCGCGATCGGGTCGATCTCTACGACCCCGTAGACTTTCGGTTCAAGGTCCGCCTGCCGGCACCGCGCGCGCCCTCAGACATGGCCTTCGAAAACGCCAGCGAGTCCGCTTTCGTGACCCTCCAGGACTCCAATGAGGTCATGGCCAATTCACCTGGGAACATGGAAGATCGCCCGGGTGATGCCGGTTGCCGCAACGACCGCGGGCATCGTCATGGCACCGGACAACCGGCATCTGTTGGTCGCCAACATGGGCGAAGGCGTCGTTCAAGTCGTCGAATCGCGCTTCCTGACGATTTTCAGGAGGGTGGCCGCCGGTACCGCTGCCCACAATCTTCAGCCGCGCGGTGACGGTCGCCAGTTGACTGCTGCGGCGTGACGCGCCACGCCCATCACTCGTGCCGCAACCGCCGCTGCCCGCAGTGCCAGACCCGGGCCAAGGAGCGCTGGCTCGCGAAACGGCGCGAGGAGCGGTTGCCGGTGCCGTATTTCCATCAGGTGTTCACCTTGCCGCATGCGCTGCACGCGCTGGTCGCCGGCGGGGCGTTGAGGTCCGCGGGGGAGTGCAAGTCGCCGAAGCGCGGCTTCCTGTTTCCGCTCAGGACGCTGTCACGGGTCTTTCGGGGCAAGTTCATCGCACCACTGAGTGACGCCCGAGGTGCCGGTCAGCGTCTGGCGGAAGCGCTGGCGGACGAGAAGCTCTGGCACGCCTTGCACCAGCAGTTGTACGGGCACGACTGGGCGGTCTATGCGAAACAGCCGCTCGGCGGGCCGGAGCAGGTGCTCGAGTACTTGGGACGCTGCACGCATCGGGTGGCGATCTCGAACGAGCGTCTCGTCGAAACTGACAAGACGACGGTCCGTTTTCGCGTGCGCGCGACGCCGGGCAAACGCGTGCTCCAGTAGCCGGCGGAGGCGTTCATCGAGCGCTTCCTGCTGCATGTGTTGCCGAGCGGCTTCAAGCGGATTCGGCACTATGGTCTGCTCGCGCCGGCGGCGATGCCGCCTTTGCGTCAGGCGACGCCGCAGAGCGCCTCCGTGCGCGGCCCCCGTGAGAACGGCCAAGGCGCGGCGAGGGGCCTTCATTGGGCCATGGCGGTTCCGGTTGCCAGGGAGTGGCGCGTCGCCTGCGTGCCGAAGGCACCACTCCGGCGCTGCTTTTGCCTGTCCGAGCGCCCGCTTCGTTCCGGTCACCTGCTCGCGAACGGCAGGAAGCCGCTCGCCTGCCTCCGGCCAAGCCGTCTGCGCCTTGTCCGTGGCTTGACCCGCGGCGCGGGACCCTTACAATCTCCACAAGTACTGCCGTCGAGGCGCTTCAGTCCAACGACGTTTGTCTGCCGCGGTGCGCCAGCGGCAAGGCCGGACGCTTTCGGCGCGGCAGATGAACGCTATTCCCTCGCTATTCGTTGAACGGCGAAGCACTGTTGGTATGCTGCAAAGCGTTCGGCCCAATCCCACTTTCAGGAGTGAATTCTGTATGAAGAAGAATGCGGTGGCGTTTCTCCTTTTAAGCCTGCTCGCTTCGACCGCGGCCGCCCAGTTCACCGGCCCTGGCGCAACAGGAGCAACAACCTCAGTGGCCCAGGTCGGCGCGGTACGGCTCGGCAGCTACGTCACCGTCACGGGGAATGTCGTCGCCCACCAAAGGCAGAACTACTACACGTTTCGCGATGGGACAGGCGAGATCCGTGTCGAGATCGAGAACTCCGTCTGGCAGAACCGCCAGATCGGGCCGGAGACGACGGTCCGCTTGCTGGGAGAAGTCGATCAGGGAATCGCTGGCCGATATCTGTGGGTCAAATCGCTTGACGTCGTCAAGTGATTCCGAGGCGTGGTGGGATGCATGACGCGCGCAGGACTATCGAGCGCAGGCGGAATCGAGCACAGGCGGGGATAGGAATGTACGCGCGCTCGCTTTGAACTGGGCCCCGAAGTCGAGGCAAGAATGAACGAACGCGAAACGTGTGGCGAGCGCGGATTGACGGTGCACTGCGAGAGTAGGTCAGGCGGCATCGCGCGGCATGAGCCGTCGGCATCCAAGGGGCCAGTCGGAATGGCAAGCAGCTGGTGATGCGTCAGCCGTGGCTCGTCGGGGGTCAGGCCCGGCGGGCGAGATGCGCGGCCCCGTGCTGAACGCACGCGGTAGAATGACTGCCGTCGGGAAATTGCTGCCTGATCGCGGCAGTCCGGGCCCCTGCGGGAAAGGCCGACGGGTGTTGCCGATTCCCGGGACGGCAGGGCAGCACGACTGGAGGAGCTGGCGATGTCATGGTTCAACGAAGTTGCCGAGTTCGTCGGCCTGCTGTTCGACGGCCTCGGGGTCCTCGTCATTGTTCTCGGCACGCTGCTTGCCACGGCGCGCGTGCTTTTCTTCCGGCGGCAGGCAAGCGACGGCTATCGGCAGTTCCGCCAGGACATTGGACGAGGAATCCTGCTTGGCCTGGAGTTTCTCGTGGCTGCCGACATCATCCGGACGGTCGCCGTGGCGCCAACGCTCGAAGGCGTCCTCGTCCTCGGCCTGATCGTCCTCATCCGGACCTTCCTGAGCACGGCTCTGCAGGTTGAGCTGGAGGGGCGCTGGCCGTGGCAGCGGGCAACCGGGCCGGCATCGGAGGGACGCGAGTCCTGAGCTGTCGGCAAGCGGCCGCGGTTGCCGGGCGCTGTGCGCGAGAACGGCCGCAGCAGGAAAGTCGGCGAGACGAGACGGGAAACGACCGACACCTTCGCGTTCGGTACTCCGGTGACGCTGCGCTGGGCAGAGGGCGCAACTGCCGCATTCGGCTCGCGCAGCATGACGCCCGCCGTCGGCAGCTGGCGGCTGCTAGCCGTCGCCGTTGCCGACGCTGGCGGAAAAGAGATTGATCACCGCGACACCGGCGGCGATGAGCAGTATGCCGACGACCGCTGGCGCATCGAGTACCTGTCCGAAGAACAGGTAGCCGACGAGGGTGATCAGTGCCACGCCAGCCCCGGCCCAAACCGCGTAGGCGATGCCCACCGGCAGTGTCTTCAGGGTCAGACCGAGGAAGTAGAAGGCAACGACGTAGGCGACGACAACGATCACTGACGGCAGAAGCTTGCTGAAGCCCTCTGAGCTCTTGAGGAATGAAGTGCCGATGACTTCGGCAACGATGGCAACTGACAGGAAGACCCAGTGCGACATGCTCGTAGTTCTCCAGGAGGGTCGGGGAATGGCAGCTGCCTGCTTCCCGGGGAACCGCGCTGGCGGCTGTGCAGGCGCTGGGCGATGACCGCAGGGGCAGCCGCCGCGAAGGTCGTGCTGCGCCGGATTGTACGGCTGATCGCGGCAAAGTCGATCGACCCGTCGGCGGTCGGCAGGCCAGATGCTGTAGCCGCGACGGGGTGGCCGACGGCCCGCCAGTGCTTGCACCGCCGCTGGGATGCGGCCGGCGGCCTGCCGCTGGCATGCCGATTCCGTAACGGTCAGGAAAGATCAAATCGAGCGAGCCCCGGCGTCTCGCTTGCGTCGCACAAGCGGCGGCCAAGACTGGCGACGCGGGCACACAGGCGGCGGGCAACCGCCAAATGCAGCGCATCTCCTGCACGCAGGGCGATGGGTGTTTCAATGAACACGGCGGCGGTGCGGAAGTCCGCAGGCTCCATTTCCGTCATGCCCAGATTGTTCGAAGCAAAACGCTGGAAATTAGCCAGTGCCTGCTGGCGGGTACGGGCGTCGATGGCGCCGGTCCGTTGTTTGATGCCACCGATACTGGCCATTTCGGCAATCTCCAGGCCGAAATCATCAGCCGCGCTTTGCGCTGTTGCTCCAGACGCGCCAAAAGATCCGCCGCGCCGGGTTCGCGAAAGAAGATTGCGCTCAGTACCGAGGTGTCGATGTAGATCAAAGCAGGTCCCGTTCGCCCATCTCGGCAACCGTCAGACCCGCCACGGGGGGAGCGGACACCCAAAGGTGCAATTCAGCCCAGTCAAACCTTCCCCCCCCCGCTCGCGGCTGCGGGACGAGACGCGCCACAGGCATTTCCCCGACGGGTGATAACCACGCCCGCACCGGCTGCGTCGGCCTCCACTTCAGCCAGCAGGGCCGATAGATGCGACTTGGCATAAACTATTGTGGCAGTTTTCATCGTTCAGGCTCTTCGCAATGGTCATCACAGGGGTCAGTTTTTACGAAGTTCGTGAGTTTGTAAAGCGCAAGGACAATTCGGTGTAGCCCCGATTGTCTTGCCACTGGAAGCCTCGCAAACCGACGTTCTACAGAACGCGCGCTCGGCCTTGACGGTACGTTCGGAGATCGCCAACTCGTCGGCAATCTGCTTGTTGAGCCTGCCGGCGACGATGCCATCGAAGACATCGCGTTCGCCGAGCATGAGCGAGGTAAAGCGGGTACGCAGTTGCCGCTTTGTCGCGCACTGATCGCTGTAGCGCGTCGAGCGCAAGCGCACGCCGGAGCGCATCAAGAAGGGTGTCGCGCGCGACCGGCTTGGCCAGAAAGTCCACGGCGCCAGCAGGCCAGGTCATGGCCGTAGTCAGAAACTGGCGATCACCGCCCGGTGCGAGCACCGCCCCGAAATCTGCGCCGTTTGTGCGGCAGCGTTGTCGGCGGGTGCGGCGTCGCAGGCTCACACGGTCTGGGACGAAGTTGACATTGCGCCGGCGGTCGAGGGCCTGATCGGTTTGACTTTCAGTGTCACCCGTCACACGCTGCTGGAAGTGAGCTACTCCTGCGGCCATGTCAGCCGTGCGCAACCTTGGCGGGCGCCGGCCGACGGGCAATGGGAGAAGGTTGGGTTGAGCTGGGGGAATGGCGTCTCGTGGGTCCCCTCCTGGCCCGGCTGATCGTCCTGCTGGCGCTGCGCATGGGCCTGTCGTTGCTGCGTGGCGTTTTGCGCGAATTCCTCTACGACTGGAACGCGATCCTGCGCCCGGTCGCCGAGCCCCGCCTGCCGCTTTCCAACAACGCCGCCGAACAGGCGCTGCGGCACTGGGTGATTGCGCGCACCATCAGCCGCGGCACACGCTCTGAACAGGGCTCCCGCGCCTTCGCTTTCCTCGCCAGCCTCATCGAAACCTGTCGCCGTCGCGGAGCAACCGCCTGGCCGTACCTTGGGACCGTCATTGCAGTCGCTCCCGAAGGCTTGCAGCTCCCCCCATCCCCGCAACCGTGCAGGGGAGTGAATGATTACGCGAGGACAGCATATCCGTCATGCGCGCACGTGACTTGCCGGCTGAGGACCGGAGCCGCCACCGGGGCGGTGCCACATCGCGATGAGCAGATGCAGCCCTGCGCCCAGCAGGACCAGCAGCGCGCTGCCAAGGGCCCAGATCACCCAAGTCACCATGCTCAGGCCACCGGCCAGCGCCGGCGCGGTCTGAAGCAGACTCTCGACGACCGGCGCGAAGCTCGACAGCAGCGAGGTCATCGTCTGTGCGATCTCCGGCGGTACCCAGGGCGAAAGCCACTCCGGCAGACGCAGACCCTCGATACCCGATGTGACGCCGGTCAACGCGCCGGCATTCGCGACCGACCACATGGCGACCGCATGCACCGCCCAGGCAGCCAGCGACCATAGTGCAAAAAGGCCGAACACCAAAAACCAACTGAGTGCGTAGAACACGATCGTCTCCTGAGCCTCTCGCAACACTCGCCATTCAGCCGAATTTTTCCGTGCAAGCGGTTGGCAATGGGGTGGCAGGCGGCCATTTCTGGCATGCTTGGAGCGTCGAAACCCGGATCTCGCCTGCCATGACGAACGGTAGCACAGCTTACCGGACGATGGACCGGTGTAATGTGGTGCAGCACGAACTGATCCCGGAACTTGAGGCGCGCTGGGGCGTGATGACGCCGAAGCTGGAGCGGGTGATCCACATTCTCGAGTGGGTGCGGATCGAGGAGTTCACGGCAGTGTCGTGGTGTGGTCTCGGCCGTCCGCCGTTTGCGCGGGCGTGGCTTGCGAACGCCTTTGTCGCCAAGGCGGTGCTGGGGGTGACGACGACGGTCGGGCTGCTCGATCGCCTGATGAACGACCGGACGTTGCGCCGTATCTGTGCTTTCCCGCTGTACCATCGCCTGCTTTGCCGGGCCATCGTTCCACGACGGGAGGGACTCGGTTTGAGCGAGGGCGGGGGCGCCCGGTACGATGAGTATGCCCAGCACGAGGCTGCGGGCAAGCGTGAGTAAGGGCAGTGTGTATCTCCTCGCGATCGTTCTGCTGTCGTCCCTCGGCTGAATGCCAGCCTCAACGCACGGCGCCGTCAGCCTGGGCAGCGTAGCGCCTTCGCCGCTTTCGGGCTACTACCCTTTAACGTGAAAGTCGCGTCAGCGACTCGCGAATCTCCCTTCTCCCGTGCGCGGGAGAAGGGCCGGTGATGAGGGAAACGGTCATGATTTTCATCATCAGGGGTGTGTCGCAAGGCATGACCGTCAGGGCAGGTCGGCCCGGGTGCCGTCGCACAATCCCGCGGCCTGTGCGAGCCGGATGTCCAGAGCCCGTTGGCACGCCGAAAGGCGTCCGGCTGCCTGCGACCATTTGCCACCTCGGCTCAAGGGCCCCGCCCAATCAGCCTGACGCAAATCAGATTTCGGGCCGTGGAAATTTCAGGTCACGGGATTTCGCAGGGAAATCACTTCCCCTCCAGTTCCGCCACCAGCCGTGCCAGGTTGGCATTGTCCGGCAACAGCACGGCGGCCTGCCTGGCATAGCGCAGCGCCGCCTGGCGGTCACCTGCCTCGCGGTTGATCGAGATCAGCGCACTGAGGACCTCGAGGTTGTTGGGATGGCGCTTGTCGGCGCCGCGCAGGGCAGCCAGCGCTTCGCCACGCTTGCCCTCGGCATTCAGCGCAATGGCGTTCACGTAGGCATAACGCACATTGTCCGGCGCCAGCCGGGCGGCGTCGGCCAGTTGCCGGTAGGCGGCCGGCTTGTCGCCCTTGCGGATCAGCAGCAGGCCGAGTGCGTGATGCAGGTCGGCATCGCGTGGCATGACGCTTAACCCCAGGCGCAGCGCCTTCTCGCCCTCTGCCTCGCGGCCGAGATGGCGCAGCGCATCGGCAAGGTTGACGTAGGCGCTGGCCAATTGCGGATCCAGCCTGATCGCCCGCTCGAAGGCGGCGACCGCCTCGTCGCCACGTCCCTGGCGCAGGCGCAGGTTGCCCATATTGACGTTGCCCGAGGGCCAGTCGGCCTCCAGCGCCAAGGCGTTCTCATATTCCTGCAGGGCGGCGGTTCGGGCGGCGCGCCGGCCTTCGGGAATCTGGCTTTCCGGCACGTCGGCAAGGGCGTTTGCGGCCTCGATGCGCACCCCGAGCACCGGGTCGGACAACAGGGGCGAGGCATTCAGCACGCGGTTCACCGGATCCATCGGCGTGACCATGCCGAGTGCGGCGATGCGCACCAACGGGTCGGGGTCCTGCAGCATCTCGCGCGCCGCCTGCAGCGTGCCGGGGCCGGCATGGGGCTGGGCGAGCGTCGCCGCCGTCGCCCGGACGATCGCTGGCGCCGCCGGGTTTCTGGCCAGTTCGAGCAACCTGGGCAGGGCGCTGGCGCCCTGCGTCGTCCCCGCGTGCAGCGTCGGGCCGTAGCTCGGGCGCTCGCGCCAGGCCTTGCCATACCAGCTGTCCATGGCCTTCGCCGCCCACGCCGGCTGCTTGTCCTTGTGGCACTGGGTACAGGCATTCGGGCTGCCAAGCGATGCGGACAGGTCGGGGCGCGGTACGCGCATGCTGTGATCCTGGCGAGCGTGGATCACCATGTAGTCCTGCGTTGGCATGTGGCAGGTGACGCACTCGGCGCCCTTGCCGCCGGCGAGGTGCTTGTGGTGCTTCGGCGCATCGAACTCGGCGGCATTGTGGCAGCGCGTGCACAGCGCATTGCCCTCGGCGCGCAGCTTCTGCGCGTGCGGTTCGTGACAGTCCATGCAGGTCACGCCGTTCTGGTGCATCCTGCTTTGCAGGAAAGAGCCCCAGACGTAGACCTCTTCACGTTGCTGGCCGTCAGGATGATAGTTGGGCGCCATCGGCAGCGCGAGGCGATGGCTGTCTTCGAGCGGCGCGCCGGCCTTCCCATCCTCGCTGAGGGTCGAGCGGCGGGCATGGCAGGCGGCGCAGACGTTCATGCCGGCGGCGCCGGCCGGCCGGTCGCGCACGGCAAACTTCGCATCGCTCGACGGGAACTTCCATGCCTCGTTCCAGTGACTCTTCAGTTTCGCGAGGCCCTTGTCGCCCTCTGCCCCATACGGCGCCTTCGCCTTGGCGGCCCAGTCCACATGGTTCGAGCCCTGGCCGTGGCAGGCTTCGCAGGCAACGTTGATTTCGCTGTAGGTAGTCCTGTAGGTATCGCTGGCGGCGTCGTAGCCCTTCTTCAGGTTGGTCGAATGGCATTCGGCGCACTGCAGCGCCCAGTTCTGGTAGCGACCGGTCCAGTGCAGCGGATCCTTGTGGTCGACCTTCTGGCCGGGTTGCAGATGGAACCAGCGCTGCCCACCCTGATCCTTCGGTCGCGAATCCCAGGCGATCGGCAACGCCTGATAGCGGCCACCGGGGAAGGGGATCAGGTATTGCTGCAGCGGATAGACGCCGAAGGTGTAGGCGATTTCGTAATCGGCGAGCTTGCCGTCCGGTCCGTCGGTGCGCACCATGAACTTGTCGCCGCGAGTGAAGAAGGTGGACTCGACGCCGTTGTAGCGGAACCTGGCATTGGCGAAATCGCCGAGCACGGTGGCGGTCGTCGCTTCCTGCATGGCGAGATCGTGATGCGAACCCGACCAGGCCTTGTATTCCGGTTCATGGCAGGTCCTGCAGACTTCGGCGCCGACGTAGGTGGACGCGGTGGCCACTGGCGCGGTAGCGGCCGGCGCAACCGGTGCGGCCGTCACAGTGGACGAAGGCGGTGGCGCCTTGGCCGACAGGACATAGAAACCCAGGCCGCCGGCCACGACCAGCAGTGTGATGACTGCAGCAAGCAGGTACTTGCGCTGCGGCTTCTGATCGACGACGGCAGGCGTCGCGGATGCGGCGGCCGGGGCCGCCTTGTTCCTGGATATTCTGGTCATTTCCTGTGGTCCGACCCGGGGAGCGTTCGACAACCCGCGATTACCGGCATCGCGCCACGCCCGGCGACCCGCTGCCGCGCCGCAGCCTCACTGCGGCGTGACGAGTTCCTGCAGCGCCTGCACCAGCAATGCGCACTGCTCGTCGCTACCGATCGTGATCCGCAGGTACTGCTCGATTCGCGGCAGCCGGAAGTGACGGACGATGATGCCGCGTTGCCGCAGCCGCGCCGCGAGTTCGCCGGCGTCGTGCCGCGGGTGACGGACGAAGATGAAGTTGGCGGCCGACGGCAGGACGTCGAAGCCGAGCGCGAGCAGGGCGTTGCGCAGCGTTTCGCGGCTGTGGATGATCGCCTGCCGCGTGCTCTCGAAGTATTCCTGATCGGCAATGGCGGCGACCGCGCCGACGATCGCCAGGCGATCGAGCGGATAGGAGTTGAAGCTGTTCTTCACCCGCTCGAGTGCTTCGATCAGATCGCGCTGGCCGATGGCGTAGCCGACGCGCAGTCCGGCGAGCGAACGTGATTTGGAGAGCGTGTGCACCACCAGCAGGTTGGCGTGGTGATTGACCAGGGCAACCGCCGACTCGCCACCGAAGTCGATGTAGGCTTCGTCGACGACGACGACGGACTGTGGGTGCCTGCGCAGCAACTGCTCGATCGCGGTCAGTGGCAGCAGGCAGCCGGTGGGTGCGTTCGGATTGGGGAAGATGATGCCGCCGTTCGCTGCCGAATAGTCCTCGACGCGAATCCGGAAATCGTCGCCAAGCGGCACGGTCAAGTGGGCGATTTCGTAGAGACCGGAATAGACCGGGTAGAAGCTGTAGGTGATGTCGGGGAAGAGGATCGGCAGTTCGTGCCTGAGCAGAGCCATGAAGGCGAGCGCCAGCACTTCGTCGGAACCGTTGCCAACGAAGACCTGTGGCACTGCGATGGCGAACTCAGCGTAACGGGCAGCGATTGCCGCACGCAACTGCTCGGCATTCGGGTCCGGATAGAGCCGCAGCGATCGCCCGTCCGCAGCCAGTTCCCCGGCGATCGCCGCGAGCACGCGTGGCGACGGCGGATAGGGATTCTCGTTGGTGTTCAGCTTGACGAGTTGCGACAGTTTCGGCTGCTCGCCGGGGACGTAGGGCGTCAGGCGATGAACGACGGGACTCCAGTAGCGGCTCATCAAAGGCTGCTCGGTGTAGGTTCACGGGAAGCACGAAATGGTATCATGCGCTTCGGTCGATCAGCGCGCGTTTGCCGATGGTCGCCGGCGTCCGGCAGGTTCAGGCCGAGCGCCCTTGTTCACACGCGCAACACCCCAGGCAATGGTATCCCGATGCGGCAAGCAGAAGTCTCCAGGCACACGCTCGAAACCCGGGTCGATGTTCGACTGGATCTCGATGGCAGCGGGCGTGGCAGTTTCGCCACCGGAGTGCCCTTCCTCGACCACATGCTCGAGCAGATCTCGCGGCACGGGCTGATCGACCTCGACATCGTCGCCACTGGCGACTTGCACATCGATGCGCACCACACGGTCGAGGATATCGGCATCACGCTGGGCCAGGCACTGGCGCGGGCGCTCGGCGACAAGCGCGGCCTGCGCCGCTATGGCCATGCCTACGTACCGCTCGACGAAGCCCTGTCACGCGTTGTCGTCGATCTCTCGGGGCGGCCCGGTCTGAGCTTTCACGTCGGTTTTGCGCGGGCGATGATCGCTGGCTTCGATGTCGACCTGATCCGCGAGTTCTTTCAGGGTCTGGTCAATCATGCGGCGTTGACCCTGCACATCGACAATCTGCGCGGCGACAACGCCCACCATCAGGCGGAAACGGTGTTCAAGGCTTTTGGCCGGGCGCTGCGCATGGCGGTCGAGGACGATCCGCGTGCCAGTGGCAGCATTCCGTCGACCAAAGGCTCGCTGTGATGGCGAATGGCGCCAGGCAGACCGCTGCCATCGTCGTCGTCGATTACGGCATGGGCAACCTGCGCTCGGTCTGGCAGGCGCTGGTGCACGTCGCCGATGGCCGTGAGGTCGTCGTCTCGGCAGATCCGGAAGTGGTTGCTGCTGCCGGGCACGTCGTCTTTCCCGGCCAGGGGGCAATGCCCGACTGCATGCGCGAGATCGAACACCGCGGCCTGCGCGCGGCAATTCTCGACGCCGCCCGCAACAAGCCCTTTCTTGGCATCTGCATCGGCCAGCAGCTGCTCTTCGAGCATAGTGAGGAAGGCGACGTTGCCGGACTCGGCATTCTGCCGGGGCGCGTCCGGCGCTTTCCAGCGGTCCGCATGGTCGATGCTGCCGGGGCGCGGCTCAAGGTGCCCCACATGGGGTGGAATCAGGTCTGGCAGAGGCGCGAGCATCCGTTGTGGAAGGGAATCGCCGACGGCGCCCGCTTCTATTTCGTGCACAGCTATTTCGTCGAACCCGCCGATCAAGGCTGTGTCGCCGCAACGACCGACTATGGCGTCGACTTTACCAGCGTCGTCGCGCGGGATAACATCTTTGCTCTGCAGTGCCATCCGGAAAAGAGTTCGCCGGCCGGGCTCGTCATGCTGGCGAATTTTGTTGCCTGGAAACCCTGATCGAGTCACCGTGTCTCATTTGTATCAACTTTCTTTCTTCTTTCCGACATGCTGATCATTCCCGCGATTGACCTCAAGGACGGACAATGCGTCCGGCTCAAACAGGGCCTCATGGACCAGGTGACCGTCTTTCCCAATTCGCCTCGCGACCAGGCGCGGCACTGGCTGTCGCAGGGGGCGCGGCGTCTGCACGTGGTCGATCTCGATGGCGCATTCGCCGGCAAACCGAAGAATGAAAGAGCGATCAAGGAAATCGTGCAGGAGGTTGGCGATGATATCCCCGTCCAGCTTGGCGGGGGTATCCGTGACCTCGACACCATCGAACGCTGTCTCGACGATGGCGTCAGTTATGTCATCATCGGCACCGCTGCGGTCAAGAATCCGGGATTCCTGCACGACGCCTGCGGCGCCTTCCCTGGCCACATCATCGTCGGGCTCGACGCCCGGGATGGCAGGGTCGCGGTCGATGGCTGGTCGAAGATGACCGGCCACGATGTCATCGACCTGGCGCGGAAGTATGAAGACTACGGCGTCGAAGCGATCATCTATACGGATATCGGGCGCGACGGAATGCTGTCGGGGATCAACATCGAGGCGACGGTGAAACTGGCGCAGGCGCTGCTGATTCCGGTGATCGCCAGCGGTGGGCTTTCGAGCCTCGACGATATCCGGCGGCTCTGCGCCGTCGAGGAGGAAGGCATCAGCGCGACGATTGCCGGCCGCGCAATCTACGATGGTTCGCTCGATTTCGCGACCGTGCAGGCGGCCGCCGACCGCGGTACGAAAACATGATTGCCGCTGCCGTCGCCCGGCGTGCTGCGGCTGGCAGCTGACCTTGGGCCTGGCCAAACGCATCATTCCCTGCCTCGACGTCACTGCCGGCCGTGTCGTCAAGGGCACCAATTTCGTTGATCTGCGCGATGCCGGCGATCCGGTGGAGATCGCCCGCCGCTACGACGAGCAGGGCGCCGACGAAGTGACCTTTCTCGACATCACGGCTTCCTCGGATCAGCGCGACATCATCCTGCACGTCGTCGAGGACTGTGCCGCACAGGTCTTCATTCCGCTGACCGTCGGCGGCGGCGTACGGTCGGTGGCCGATGTCCGTCGCCTGCTGAATGCCGGTGCGGACAAGGTCAGCATGAATACGGCGGCGGTCGAGAATCCCGATCTGATCGCCGAAGCGTCGGCGAAGGTCGGCAACCAGTGTATCGTCGTGGCGATCGATGCCAAGCAGTCGGCGCCCGGAATCTGGCAGGTCTACACGCATGGCGGGCGCCGCAACACCGGCATCGACGCTGTGGACTGGGCCCGCCGGGTGCAGGCACTCGGCGCCGGCGAGATCCTGCTTACCAGCATGGACCGTGACGGCACGCGCAACGGCTTCGATCTGCCACTGACACGGACGATCGCTGACGCCGTCGACATTCCGGTGATCGCCAGCGGTGGTGTCGGCAACCTGCAACACCTGGCCGAAGGGGTCACGCAAGGGCACGCCGACGCCGTCCTCGCCGCGAGTATTTTCCATTTCGGCGAGTATACGGTGCGGCAAGCGAAGGATTACCTGCACCAGCGCGGAATCGAGGTGCGCCTGTGAGCGACCTGAATCCGCACGAGTACTGGCTCGACGCACTCAAGTGGGATGCGCAGGGGATGATCCCGGCGATCGCGCAGGATGCCGAGAGCGGCCGCGTACTGATGTTTGCCTTCATGAACCGGGAGTCACTGCAGGCAACGGTTGACAGCGGCAGCGCGGTATACTGGTCGCGTTCTCGTCGGCGCTTGTGGCGCAAGGGCGAAGAGTCCGGACACGTGCAACGAGTACGGGAGATTCGCGCCGACTGTGATGGTGACGTCCTGCTGCTGTCGATCGACCAGCAGGGCGGCATTGCCTGCCACACCGGCCGTGAGAGCTGCTTCTTCTATCAACTGCAGGGGAACGCCTGGGTCGCGGTCGACCCGGTACTCAAGGCGCCCAGGGACATTTACGGCCAATGAACATGGATATGCTGCACCGGATCTCGGAAACGCTGCTCGAACGTCGCAGGGCAGACCCGGAAACCTCGTACACCGCACAGCTGATGTCCAAGGGTCCGGACTCGATCCTGAAAAAGATCGGCGAGGAGTGCGCCGAGCTGATCATGGCCGGCAAGGAAGGCAACCGGCTGCATGTGGTGTGGGAGTCGGCCGACGTGCTTTACCACATCATGGTGCTGCTTGCCTTCCACGGTCTGTCGATCGAGGACGTGTTGCAGGAAATGCGGCGCCGCGAAGGCATCTCGGGAATCGACGAGAAGAAGTCCCGGAAAGGCTGAGCGATGGAGGACTGTCTCTTCTGCCGCATCGTCGCTGGCCGGATTCCGGCACGCAAGGTCTTCGAGGATGACGAGATCCTGGCATTCCACGACATCAACCCGGCACGGCCGGTGCACCTGCTGGTGATCCCGAAGCGCCACATCACGTCGCTGGCGACGCTGAGCGACGCCGACATACCGGTCCTCGGCCGCATGCTGGCGGTCGCCAACCGCTTGGCGACCGAGCAGGGCAGTCCGGACGGTTTCCGCGTGATCATCAACACGGGCCGCATCGGCCATCAGGAAGTGCAGCATCTGCATGCCCACATCGTCGGCGGTCCCGAACCGGTGGGGCCAATGCTCAAACGCATCTGACGGCACGTTTCGCCGCCTGACGGCGCGCAGGCAAAGGGTGCTTTGCTGTGCGCCGGCGAATCGACATTCACCTCATTGGAGGCCTGACATGGGTTCTTTCAGCATCTGGCACTGGTTGGTCGTCCTCATCATCGTTCTGCTGATCTTCGGCACCAAGAAGCTGCGCAATCTTGGCGCCGATCTCGGTGGCGCGGTGAAGGGATTCAAGGACGGGATCAAGGACGCGGCAGGCGAGGACAAGCCCGCCGAGCCGACCGCCGCTGCCCCGCCACCGCCGCCACCACCGCAGGTGACGACCGGCCAGACGATCGAGGGCGAGATCAGGGAAAAGACCCGGAGCTAGGCGGCAGGGTGGCAGCAGCAATGGCGCCGGTTGTCGGTGCGCGCCTTGGCCAGCGCCCCTTGGTGTCGGTTCCGGCGAGACTGATGAACGCACATGTTTGATATCGGATTTTCCGAGTTGATGCTGATCGCCGTCGTCGCTCTGGTGGTGATCGGGCCCGAACGGCTGCCGCGAGTCGCGCGCACCGCCGGACATCTGCTCGGTCGGCTGCAGCGTTACGTGAGCACTGTCAAGTCGGACATCAGCCGCGAAATGCAGCTCGAGGAGCTGCGCCGGTTGCAGAGCGAGATTCAGGAGTCGGCGCGCAGCGTCGAGGACAGTCTGAGCAGCGAGATGCAGGCGGCAAGACAGGCGCTTGCGGTGACGGCGGAGGCGGTCGGCAGTGACCTCAAGGCACCGCTGGCGAGTCCACCTGCCGCGCCAGCGGCGTCGGCAGTGGCGGCCTCTCCAGCCCTGGCCGATTCCCGCGGAGTAGCGGCCGATCGCGACAAGCCGGCGACCGGCGCCTGATCCGACGATGAACCTGCCCGAAGATTCGTTCCTCTCCCACCTCGTTGAACTGCGTGATCGCCTGATCCGGGCCCTGCTCGCGGTCGGCATCGTCTTCCTTTGTCTCGTCCCGTGGGCGCAGGATATCTATGCGCTGCTGGCACAGCCGCTGCTCGCCAAGCTGCCGCAAGGCGGGCAGATGATTGCCACCGACGTCATCGGCGTCTTTCTGGTGCCGATGAAGGTGGCGTTGATGGTCGCCTTCCTGATCGCGCTACCCTACGTCCTCTATCAGATCTGGGCCTTCGTCGCGCCCGGGCTGTATGCGCACGAGAAGCGGCTGGCGCTGCCGCTGGTCGGCGCCAGCGTCGTCCTCTTCTTCGTCGGCATGGCCTTCGCCTACTTTCTCGTCTTTCCGGCGGTATTCGGCTTCATGGCGTCGGTGCAGCCCGAGGGCGTCGCCTGGATGACCGACATCGAGAAGTACCTGTCCTTCGTCCTCACCACCTTCGTTGCCTTCGGCGTCACCTTCGAGGTGCCGGTGGTGGTGCTCGTTCTGGTGCAGGCGGGCATCGTTGGCGTCGAGAAGCTAAGGGAATGGCGTCCGTACATCATCGTCGGTGCCTTCGTCATCGGCGCGATCTTCACGCCGCCGGACGTCATCTCGCAGTTGATGATGGCAATCCCGCTGTGCCTGCTCTTCGAACTTGGCCTGCTGCTGGCACGTCTTCTCGACCGCCGGCCAGCAGCAGCGGCGAGCGTCGAGGGAGCCGCCGCGAGCAACGAGGCTGCCGTCTGGAAACCGGCATCGAGCGCCGACATGGACACCGCTGCCGGGAGCACCGAGCCACACCAGGACGCCGGCCGCAAGCCCGAGGCCTGATCTCGTCGGCGTCGGTAGCCGGGGCAACGGTCGCGCCGCCGGCCTTCAGGTTGGCGACCCCTTCGCGGGTCCAGCAACCGACAGCCGATGGTCGACCGGCGAGCCCTCGGCAAACAGCCACAGGCTGCCGTTGGGCATCGTCGTCCACGATTCGTTGTCGGTCAGCGGCACCGTCGCGATCACCGCGACCCGGTCGTCGGGGGTCGTCACGGCGCTGAAGTCGATGCTCAGATCCTGATCGCGCAGGTGGGCGACGGCAAACGGTGCCTGGCGAACGATGAAGCTCAGTTGTGTCGAACAGTGGGCAAAGAGACAGTCGCCATTCGACAGAAGGTAGTTGCAGGCACCGCGTGCGCCGAGGTCGAGCGTCAGGCGGTGCAGTTCGTCGAACAGTTCGGCGCGCGCTGGTGCGCGCCTGCCGAAGCGCTGTCGCAGTTGCTGCAACAGCCAGCAGAAGGCGCGTTCGCTGTCGGTCTGCCCGACGGGAGTGAAGCTGCCGTCAAGAGTGGGTGCAAAGTCGGGCAGGTTGCCGTTGTGGGCGAAGATCCAGTAGCGCCCCCACAGTTCGCGCATGAACGGATGCGTGTTCTCGAGTGCGACGATTCCCTGCGTTGCCTTGCGGATGTGGGCGATGACGTTCTTCGAGTGAATCGGGTAGCTGCGCACGAGCTCGGCGACCGGCGAGACGCAGGAAGGCTGCGGATCGAGGAAGACGCGCGTGCCGCGACCCTCGAAAAAGGCAATGCCCCAGCCGTCGGCATGCACGTCGGTGGCGCCGCCGCGCGCCTGGAAACCGGCAAACGAGAAGCAGATGTCGGTCGGCACATTGCAGTTCATTGCCAGCAATTGGCACATCACTTGCCCCTACTCGCGTTCGCGGCGCTGCGGCGTGCGCTTGCCGATGCGGACGCTGGCGTCGACGACGCTGTTCTGCCGGCGCAGTTTGAAAGCCACGGTTTCGCCGGGCTTCTGATTGGCGATCAGCTCGAGCATTCCCTGCGGATCCTTGACGAGACGGCCGTCGATCGCGAGCAGGATGTCGCCCGGCTTGATGCCGCCGGCGTCGGCCGGGCTGCCGCGCAGCACTCCGGCAATCAGCGCGCCACTCGTGTCCGGCAAGCCAAAGGACTCCGCCAGGTCGATGGTGATCTCCTGCGCCTCGACACCGATCCAGCCGCGGGTCACGCTGCCGGTCTGAATGATCTGTTCCATGACGTTGCGCGCGAGCGAGATCGGAATCGCGAAACCGATGCCGAGCGAGCCGCCCGAGCGCGAGTAGATGGCGGTGTTGATGCCGATCAGGTTGCCCTGGCTGTCGACCAGTGCCCCACCGGAATTGCCCGGGTTGATCGCCGCGTCGGTCTGAATGAAGTTCTCGAAAGTGTTGATGCCAAGATGCGAACGCCCGAGTGCCGAGATGATTCCCATGGTCACGGTCTGGCCAACACCGAAGGGATTGCCGATCGCCAGGGTGACGTCACCGACGGCGATGTCGTCCATCCTGCCGAGGGTGATCGCCGGCAGTTCCAGCTCCTTGCCATTCCGCCCACTGATTTGCAGGACCGCGAGATCGGACTCCGGATCGCTGCCGACGAGGCGGGCATCGAGGTTGCGCCCGTCGCTGAGGGCGACTTCGATCTGATCTGCGCCCTCGACGACATGGAAGTTCGTGAGAACAAAGCCGCTCGGGCTGACGATGACTCCCGAACCGAGACCGGCCGTCTTCGGCCCGTCGCCGCCTTCGCCGAAGAAATGGCGGAACACCGGGTCATCGAGCAGTGGATTCCGACGCGCCTTGACCTTCTGCGACGTGAAGACATGCACCACCGACGGCAGCGCCTTGTCGGCCGCGTCGCGAAACGAGGCGGCCTTGGCCGGCACGGCAGGCGCTGCCGATTCGCGCAGGGCGACGACGCTCGCGCCGACCGGAGATCCCCGACCAAGCCACTCCGGCTTCAGCGTGCTGACGACGAAAAGAACGGCGAGACTAACCGTCACCGTTTGTGCAAAAATCAGCCAGAGCCTGCGCATGGGCAAAAAACCGGAGCCTTTGGATGAAACGCGAAGAATTGACCCGTTACCTGGAGGATCTGCTGGAGCCGGGGCGCTTCCGGGATTATTGCCCAAACGGCCTGCAAGTGGAAGGATGCCCCGAGATCAGGCGCCTGATCGCGGGTGTCAGCGCCAGCCAGGCGCTGCTTGACGTCGCTGTCGAAAATGGTGCCGACGCCATTCTGGTCCACCATGGCTGGTTCTGGCGGGGCGAGGACTGCCGCGTCACGGGAATCCGCAAGACCCGTCTGCAGACCCTGCTGCGCCATGACATCAACCTTTACGCCTTCCACCTGCCGCTCGACAGCCATCACGCGCTGGGCAACAACGCGCAGCTTGCCCAGCGCCTGGACTGGATCGCCGACGGCCGCTTCGGCGAACAGGAACTCGGCTGGCTCGGTCACCTGAGCGTGCCGGCTTGTGCCCGCGAGATCGGCGACCGCGTCGCGCTGGCGTTGCAGCGACCACCACTGCTGCTCGGCGCCGGCGAGCGCCCGGTCAGCCGCGTCGCCTGGTGCTCGGGCGCGGCGCAGGGAATGTTCGAACAGGCGATCGCGCTGGGCGTCGATCTTTATCTGAGCGGCGAAGTGTCGGAGCCAACCGCGCATCTCGCACGCGAGTCCGGCGTTGCCTATCTGGCCGCCGGCCACCATGCCAGCGAACGTTACGGCGTCATGGCGCTGGCCGCCCATCTCGCCGATCGCTTCGCTCTCGACTGCCAGTTCGTCGACCTTGACAATCCTGTCTGAAACGCATGAGGAACCGCCATGAACTACGTCTTTCCCCCCCCGCCGCGGGTCGCTCTGCCGGTGACCGGCAGCGATGCCCTCTTTCCGGTGCGGCGGGTCTATTGTGTCGGGCGCAACTACGCCGATCACGCCATCGAGATGGGCGCCGATAGCCGCGAACCGCCGTTCTTTTTCAGCAAGCCGGCGGATGCGCTGGTTGCCGGCGGCGGCGACGTGCCCTATCCGCCGCTGACCGACAACCTGCAGCACGAAGTGGAACTGGTGGTCGCTCTCGCTGCCGGTGGCGCGGGCATTCCGGTGTCACGGGCGCTGGGTTGCATCTTCGGCTATGCCGTCGGCCTCGATCTGACGCGCCGCGATCTGCAGCAGCGGGCAAAGGACAAGGGCCATCCCTGGGACATGGGCAAGGGTTTTGACCACAGTGCGCCGATCGGCGCCATCGTCCCGCTGGCTGTCAGCGGCCATCCGGCAGCGGGTGCGATCCAGCTCCGGGTGAACGGCCAGCTGCGACAGAACGGCGACCTCGGGCAGATGTCCTGGAAGGTTGCCGAAGTCGTCGCCAACCTGTCGACTTACGTCAGCCTGGCCGCCGGCGATCTGATCTTCACCGGCACGCCGGCCGGAGTGTCTACGGTGGCTCGCGGCGACCTGCTCGAGGCCGCAGTGGCCGGCGTCGGCGCGCTGACGGTCAGGCTGGTCTGACGGTCATGACTTTCGGCACACCCCTGGTGATGAAAGTCATGACCGTTTCCCTCATCCCCGGCCCTTCTCCCGCGCACGGGAGAAGGGAGATTCGCGAGTCGCTGACGCGACTTTCACATTAAGATGGACGAAGGATTCGCACGTCGGCGGCGGTCGGCAGGTTGGTTGGCAACAAGCTGTCGCTTCCGGCGAGCTGAGGCGATCTGCCGCACGGATCGGCAAGGTTTGCCGCGACGATCACCACTACCAGGGAGAACGCTCATGATCCTCACCCGCCTCTGCCTCACCCTGCGTCATCGCTGCTGGCGCAGCAGCAGCGGACTGGCGACTGCGCTGGCCATCGTCGCCAGCAACGCGCCGGTGCTTGCCGAGGGTATCGAACCGCCGACCCGGGGACAAACGGTCTATGTGCCGATCTACTCCGAGCTCAGGCACGGCAATGTCGCCGCCACGGGCAGGACCGACGTCACCCTGCTGTCGGTCCTGGTGAGTGTCCGCAACACGGATCCGCTGAACCCGATCCGTGTCGTCTCGGCCAACTACTACAACACCGAGGGCGTTCTTCTCCGCAACTCGCTGCCCGCTCCGCGCGTCATTCCGCCGTTCGGCACCTTCGAACTGTTCGTCGAACAGCGCGAAAACCAGGGCGGCTCAGGCGCCAACTACGCGATCAAGTGGGACGCGACGGCGCCCGTATCGCAGCCGACGATCGAGGCCCTGCATTCGCGTTTCCAGGCGGGGTATTCGGTCGCCTTCATTTCCCGCGGCCGGGCAATTTCCGAACCATGAGCACGGCTGCCGGCGGCGACGAGCGCGCGGGTGCGGCCTGACCCGCCGGGGTCCCGCCATGCCCGACGACACGCAACCGATCAAGCTGACGGCGACGCCCGAGGACCAGCGCATCGCGCAGCTCGCCGCGGTGGCGATCGGCCTGTCGCTCGTCGACGCGGCAATCCCGCTGCCGCTGCCTGGGGTCAAGCCTGGTCTCGCCAACATCGTCACGCTGATCGTCCTGGCGCGCTACGGCTGGGCCGCCGCCGCCTGGGTCACTGGCCTGCGCGTCCTTGCCGGCAGTCTGTTGCTCGGACACTTTCTTTCGCCCGGCTTCTTCATGAGTGTCAGCGGCGGTGCGTGCAGCCTGATCGTCCTCGCGCTGGCGCATCGGCTGCCACGTCGATGCTTCGGCCCGGTCAGCTGGAGCATCCTGGCGAGCTTTGCGCACATCAGTGGCCAACTGCTGCTGGCGCGGCTGTGGCTGATCCCGCATGACGGACTCTTCTATCTGGTGCCGCTCTTTGCTTTCGCTGCGCTGGCTTTCGGTATCATCAACGGCCTGATCGCTGCCCGTCTGCTCAGCGAACCGGCGATTGCGGAAAACGGGGTGAAAAGTGCCTGAAACCATCTGTCTCGCGTTCACCGGCGCCTCCGGCATGCCCTATGGACTTCGCCTGCTCGAATGCCTGCTGGCCGCCGGCTGCCGGGTGCAGCTTCTCTATTCGCAGGTGGCACAGATTGTCGCCCGGCAGGAACTGGGCATCGAGCTGCCGGCCCGCGCCAGTGAGGCGCGCGCTCTGCTGCAGGAACGCCATCGCGGTCTCGCCGGCGAGCTCGAGGTCTTTGGCCGTGAGGAATGGTTCGCTCCGCTGGCCAGTGGGTCGAACCCGCCGGATGCAATGGTCGTCTGCCCCTGTTCGATGGGGACCCTGGCGGCGATCGCCCAGGGGCTGGCGGGTAACCTGATCGAGCGTGCCGCCGATGTCGTCCTCAAGGAAGGACGCAAGCTGATCCTGGTGCCGCGCGAAACGCCGCTGTCGACGATTCATCTCGAGAACATGCTGCGGCTGGCGCGCGCCGGCGCCGTCATCCTGCCACCCAACCCTGGTTTCTATCAGCAGCCGCGGCAGGTCGCCGACCTGGTCGACTTCGTTGTCGCCCGCATCCTCGATCAGCTGCGCGTCCGTCATTCGCTGTTGCCGCGCTGGGGCGATCCGGCGCCTGCCCGGTGAGCACGCGACGGGCCGTACGGGCCTGATGCCCCGCGTCCGCTCGTCGCCGATGCTGGTGCTGGCCTTCTGCAGCGCCGAGGTCTTTTCGATGGCGGGTTTCGCGCTGGTGCCCTCGCTGTTGCCAAGGCTGTCGCAGGAGTGGTCGCTGTCGGCGACCGCTGCCGGCTGGCTGGGCGGCATCTTCTTTCTCGGTTACATCCTCGCCGTGCCGCTGCTCGTGAGTTTCACCGACCGCGTCGACGCGCGGCGCATCTATCTCGCCTGCGCCGCGCTGAACGGGCTCGCGTTGGCCGGCTTCGCTCTCCTTGCCGACGGCTTTGCCGCTGCGCTGGGCTGGTGGTGGTTGGCCGGGCTTGCGCTGGCTGGGACCTACATGCCAGGGTTGAAGGCGCTGACGGACCGGCTGCCGGCGGCAGCCCAGTCACGTGGCACGGCCTTCTATACTGCCACCTTCGGCGTCGGCGCTGGTCTGTCGTATCTCTGGATCGAACTGATGCAGCGCCACCTCTCGTGGCCGAAGCTCTTCGCCCTGGCCGCTGCCGTTGCCACGCTGTCGGTTCTGCTGATCTGGCTGGCGGTGGCGCCGCTTGCCAGCCAGCCGTCGCGCCGGGGTCGCGCCGCGCACTGGCGGCTGGTACTCGGCGACCGCCGCATTCTCGCGTTCTGCGGCGCCTACTTCGGCCACAACTGGGAGCTCTTCGGTTTTCGCGCCTGGCTCGTTGCCTGCCTTGTCTGGAGCCACGGCAGGTCGCCGGACGGATGGACGGCGATGCCGGGAGTCGTGGCCGCGCTGGCAACCTTTCTTGCCGTTCCCGCGAGCATCCTCGGCAACGAGGGCGCGCATCGCTGGGGGCGCCGCCGCTGGCTGCGGACCGTCATGCCCCTGTCGTGCGTGCTGGCGCTTGTCGTCGCTGGCGTGAGCGATCGCCCGGGGCATGTCCTGGTGCCGCTGCTGCTGCTCTACGCAGCGAGCATGAACCTCGACTCGGCCGCGCTGACCGCCGGCCTGGTCAGCGAAACGGCAAGCGACCGGCGCGGCACGGCGCTCGCGCTCTACTCGGCGATCGGCTTCGCCGGCGGGTGCATCGGCCCGCTGGCCTTCGGCATCGCACTCGACGCGTTCGGTCGTGCCGATCCGGCCGGCTGGGCAGCCGGCTTCGCCAGCCTGGCCTTTGGCGTCGGCTTCGGTCGCTGGGCCATCGGCCGGAGCAGCCAGACGACGGCAGCCGCGGAACGTTAATGTGAAAGTCGCCTCAGCGACTCGCGAATCTCCCTTCTTTCTCCCGCACGCGGGAGAAGGGTCGGGGATGAGCAACTGTGTTCCAAGTCAAGCGTTTTTAGGGGCGTTTGGGTGTTC